>ONZS01000019.1_pt1 | contig 203279 bp, 205 predicted proteins | sample 1670921 | NCBI WGS metagenome assembly ONZS01 (sample SAMN06348104, study PRJEB24527) | human gut metagenome | biome: human gut; feature: ankylosing spondylitis patient; material: feces | host: Homo sapiens | place: China | collected 2015-10 | reverse complement strand
CAAATTCTGAAAATACAGGTGGGGCGAGGGTAGAAATATTTTTCCTGAGTAGTCAGGAAACAAGCTAAATAGACCGCAATTAAGCTATGTAAAAGAAATTTTACATGCTTTTATCTAATATGTAAAAGCCTTTTGATAGACATTACTACTACGTTTGCTGTAATCTCATGGAAGAAGGAGGCATACAGAATTATGATAGCTGATAAAATTAAAAATGCTCGTACTATTCTTTATTACATAACTATCATTATAGTTGGGATTATATGCACATATAAGAAAAGAATAATATAACTTTTGTTATGATATCAAATGATTTTTTCATTTAATATAACATTGCATTGGATGAAAAAATGTGTTTGGAGATGAAAACATAATCGAATTGAAGGTTGACGATTCAAACATAAAAAGAGCTGGGTGGCATCTACCCAGCTCAATCTTCTACATGGAAGACATCTTCCACCAATAAATTAAAGTATTTAGAAATCCGTAGCATAAACTCGGCAGATGGGGTGCTGTCCCCACGTTCTATCCTTTTGTCGTATTTTATTTTTTATGCGGTGGAGTTGTATTATTTGTTAAACCACCAATATAGTCTAAAGACACATCATAAAATTTAGCAAGAGTAATAGCCAACTCGAAAGGCAATTCCCGTTTGCCGGTTTCATAATTGTAGTAAGTGGTTCTGTGCATGTGAAGTAGTTCGGCAAGTTCTCTGATAGATAAATCGAGGTACAAAATATTCATCTGTAAAAATGAAAGTATCTTATATTTTACACCAGTTTACAAATTTATAAATGATAGACTTGCTGACAAATCAGCTGTTTTAAAGCCTTTGTCATAGCATTTGATTTTATATGTGTTTCGATATTTTTCACGAAAGTGGCAAAAAATATCTGGCTGCGAATGCCCTGACTTAATTCAAACCGAAACTCCTGCACACTTTTTGTGCGGTATTCAGAAAAATGTTCGTTCTGATAAGGCAGAAACTTCATGGCACAGTAACTGATATTGATCAAATTGACCAGCATTTCAATCCCTTTGCAGCTTCGCACCATATAGCTGCAAAAAGACCAGAATGTTTTCTGCTCATAGTAGCTTGTTTCAATATTCCAGCGAAATGAGTACAAAAGTAGCGGAATGTATTTCATCCGATCACCTCCAGTCTGGTTTAATGGAGCTTTTTCCTGCCATGCGTAGAAAATCTGCAGATCTTCCGGGAAAACGGTACTGAAAAACAGTCGTTTTGTACCATGTTCTTTTTCAGTGGCGGTGACATAGGCAAGGACTTCCCTGTCGCCGAAGATCTTAGTCAGAACCCGACGAACACCGGTATAATAATCCCCGATCTTTTTATTGGATAATGTAAAATCTGTCTCAACAGAAAGCTGTTTTCCATGTTTGGCAGGACGTCCCCGCCGACCGGTACGTGCAGGTGCAGGATCATACATGACAGAATCAATCCTTGCATTACCGATGTAATGACCTGTGGAGGTGGTATCGGAAATGCAGATACATACAATAGAAAACTGAGTGAGAAAAAAAGATTAAATCATATGGGTACTGCGCAGATCATTATGCCAGATAATTATATTGCCTTATTTGATACTCCAACTACAGAAAAAGCAGAAAAGATTGTTAGGGAAGCCGAACCTGATATTGCCAAGGCTGCCCTGGAGAGATAGCTGCATATGCTTATCAGATATTTAAGGAAAAGGCGGAACGTACTTCGCCGGAAAAGGAAACCGAGAAAAAATCACAGAGGGAGATGTAAGAAGATGAGTAAATTCACAGTAGAAGAAATCAATTTCATGTGTGTGTTTGAGACACAGGACAGGATGGACATGATTGGGCAGATCAGACAGGTAATGCCGCACATAAAGGACAGCGACATGGAGGAGCTTGGAGAGCAGGTGTTAGGTAAGCTCCAGAACATGACCGATGAGGAATTTGCAGAAATTTCTCTGGAAGCGTCAGAATGATAATTGAATCTTGTTGAGTAAAACGAGAGTGGGCTTTGCAAAAAAAAGAAAGTGAAAATTGCTTATATTTTGAAATGTATTGTATATAATAATATCAATATAAAAAATACGCAAAAAATACTTGCGTTTTATTAAACGAGGTGATATATTATGAGTACAATAAAAGAAAAAGGATGTGTCAGTATGAAGATTCAAGCTGTTTTGATTGATGGCTTCAAAAATTTATCAAACGTAAAAATCTCTTTTGATAATATTACTGCTCTTGTTGCGCTTAATAATTTTGGTAAGTCAAATGTGCTTTCCGGCATTGATTTTGGGTTAGCATTTATTAAAGCTACAATTGAAGATAAAAAGGAAATGATGGCAAATTCTAATTTAATTCCAATTAATTGTAATATGATTGGAAAAAATTATAAGTATGAGATGGAGGTGTCTACTGATATTCATGGTCAGGAGTACATCGTCCAGTATGGCTTTGAATTTGTATGGAAAAACAGTGAGGATATGGAGCCGGGAATTGTTTCTGAGTTTCTAAAAGTTAAGCTTAACGAGAAAGGACAGAAGTATACTCAATTAATCAATAGAACACTGGACACAGCATTATATAAGAGTTCTGAGACAGGACGATGCTCGTCAAAGATAAAAGTTGATTCTGCAGAGCTTGTTGCAAATAAACTAAGAGCCTACGATGAGTTATATTATGCAGAGATTATTACAAAGCTAAATGGAATGAAGATATATATGGAAAATAATCTGGATGCAAAGAGTTTTTATCAGCCAGACCCAATTATTCGTAAGGGATTTGAAAATGAGATGATTAACGCTGATAATCTCCCACGTATTATCTTCAATTTGAAGAAACAGAATCCAGATAAATTTGAATTGTTGAAAGATGTGTATTTTCAGTTATTTCCAGACATTGAGGATGTTATTGTAAAGAATTTCAAAATCAATGCAGATGAAAGTGACCAGTTTCCTGACGATGCGCCATTTGTATTTACGAATTCTATCTATGTATTATTTGTTAAAGATAAAAACTTAGCGAACGCAGTTAACTTTTCAATGATGTCAGATGGAGCAAAGAGAGTATTTATGATACTGACCAAGATAATTGTATCTAGTGTAAGCAATATCTCATTGATAGCGATCGAAGAGCCTGAGAACTCTGTTCATCCCGGACTATTTCAAGCATATATACAAATTATAAGTCAGTTGTTAGATGATTGTAAGGTAATTATTACTAGTCATTCGCCATATATTATCAGCTATTTAAACCCTTCTTGGATTCATGTTGGTATGAATAGAAAGCCCGGCGTGGCCGAGTTCTTTGCTTTTAAAAAATCAGGTCAGAAACAGTTGGAGAATGATGCAGCTGGATTTAATATGAGCATGGGAGACTATCTGTTCTCAATGCTTGCCGATTCAGAGAGTAACATAAGCGATTATTTGGAGTGTGATGTCGATGAGTAAATGTCTTGTACTTTTTGTAGAGGGAGATACTGAGGTCGAATTTTACAAACAAGTAGTCGCAAATGCCAGAAAGCTACACCCTGCGGGAAGATTCGATACTAATATTGAATACAGAAATGTTAGAGGTGTAGGTGGTTTTAAAAGTATTGCTCTCAGAAAATTCACAAAAGAAATCAAGCCTAAATATGGGGATGACTGTGAGTTCACAATTGTTTTATGTAGTGATACGGATGTATTTGATTTTGCACCAAAACCACCGATAAAGTGGGATGAAGTAAAGAAAGATCTTGCAAATAGTGGAGCTGCTAAAGTTATTCACGTACAGGCAAAGAGGTCAATTGAAGACTGGTTTTTATATGATATAGAAGGAATTTTAGGATTCTTGAGGCTGGGTAAAAATACAAAAGTATCAGGAAAGAATGGATACGATAAGCTCCAGCGTTTGTACAAGCAAGCCAATAAAGTTTATTACAAAGGAATACAGAGCAATGGTATGATAGAACGCTTGAATATTGAAAAAATTGCAAATGCAGTGAAAGAACAGCTGAATCCATTATATAAGGCTCTTGGAGTAGAAAAAATTAAATAATAGTATGTAAGAGCATTGCTCTTTACATAGAAAAAGCCAGAGATTAACTCTGACTAATTCCCTTGCCAAAGAAGGTCTTTGGACTTATTTTTCTCGCAAACTAATAATACCAAAGAAAGCTTTCTTCTGCAAGGAGATTTTGCAAAGGAGGTATAGCGATATGGCAGTACACCACGGTGGAAAAGTAGGAAAAGCGGGTAAGACTCTTGCTAGTAAATCGTCTAGTAAACAGTCGAAAAGCAAGGCTGGAACTACATTAGCTAATCACAAAGCTAAATGTCATTAATGACTAATACGGACCTAAGCATGTCTTTAAAAGGCTTTATTTTATTTGAAATTTATATGAAATTGATTATGTAAAATGAATAGGAGAAATTGAAATGGCACAACATTGTATTAAAGGCAAAAGAATTAGAAGAGTATGTATACCAAAAGAATACGATATAGATAAGATACAAATAGGAATTCCTGTAATCTGCGATGAAGCAAAGAAGGTCGGGTTAATTAAAAATGGAGATGTAGTATTACCTTCTGGAATATTTGGAGCACAGTGTAGAAGAAATGCATATGGATATTCTTATGCAGATAAGTCAAAACCTAAAGAACGCCGATATGTGTCAACAAATTGGGTGCATCCTTTTGGGAATACCAACGCCTCTGAGGTAGCAGTTGATATCTATAGACCATGTTGGCCGCAGGTAGAAGTGCCACCTTACGGAATGGAATTACAGTTGTTTAAAAGCAAAGATGGACAACTATATGTTATAGTTGTTCTAACTGATGAAATAAGAGCTAATTACTTGAAAGAAGCAGTTAACATCCTGCTGGAAATATATGGTGTGTGTTATATTTTTGATGGAGAAATTCAGTTAGATTATTCATCAAAAAGACAGAGATGCAACTGGGAAATGCTCCCTCCTGGTGAAATGCCAAGTAGACACATTAAAAAGCAATTAGGAGAACGTGGGGAAAAAACAGATACGTATGATATTTTTAGATTAGAATATATGGAAAAATATAATTCAGAAAAAATAGTAGAAGGTATTAACGGTTTTAAAGGTTATTATGCGTTCATATTCTCAAAGTGTTGTGTATTAGAATCTGCAATTTACGGAAATGCAACATACATCATTCCTAAAGAGAATTGGGAGATTTTAAGTCAAAAAACAAAGAAAGAGCTTTTTTATGAAAATAAAGTAATAGGGAAAATTGATCACACAGCTAAATGGAAACAAAATGTAAGCGATAAATTTAGAATGTTGGAAGTGGTATTAAGTAAATAATTAGTAAATATGTGTGATGTAATGAATAAGAAATTTGGAATTAAAGGTAAAGAGTGCTACCTGAAAAATGATAGCACTCTCTTTACTGTTCATAAGCTCTGATTTTTATTCTTCTCCTGTTGTTCCTGTGCCGGATCGGGCTGTGTCCGTCCGAGATACGGATTGAGATTTTCCTGTTTCCGTTTCAGCTCACGCACTTCCTTCTCGCAAGAATTTATGGTTTCAATATTAATTATAGTGTTGAAGATTATTTCGACCAAGAATGTATACATTTATGGAAAAATAGAAAATATGTTACATCAAGTAAACAGATGAGAGAAAGATTAGGCTGTTCTGCCGAAGGCTCTGATTGTGGGGGAAATTCTATGGTCAGGGCCTTTTCTATTCTTCCAAATGTAATGGAAGTGATGAAGTACATCGGAGCAGCCTATATCCTGTGGCTTGCGATTCATATTGCTTTTCATACCATTCACAATTATATTGATACCAAGGAAATGATTCTTAGAAAGGGTTCTATTGCAGCGCATAAGGGCGAGAAGGTTCTTATACCTATCAACATGAGAGATGGTAGCGTGCTAGCAGTTGGTAAGGGTAATCCTGAGTGGAATTATTCCGCACCTCATGGAGCTGGACGAATAATGTCGAGATCAAAAGCAAAGAGCACTCTCAGCATGGAGGAGTATCAGGAGACGATGAAGGGGATTTATACAACCTCTGTTACAACAGCTACTATTGATGAGGCACCTATGGCTTACAAGTCTCTTGAGGACATCATCGATGTAATACGTGATTCGGTAGATATTATAGAGATTATGAAACCTATTTATAATTTCAAATCGGAAAAATAATTTTATACTACAAGTAGAATGCAAACTTAAAATAATCGTGCTATAGTGCGATATCGAAAGAGATAAGCGGAGCAGATAAGCTTCCGGCAAGGAAAAAAGACATGGCAATCATTGCTGCTTGTGATGGGGATTATTCAGGAATTGCTACAATAGGTAAGTTTGTAGGATTTTTTGTATTGTTATTTGCAGTATTATGGTTATTTACCCAGCCTGTTTTATTGATAATTGTGTGGTACTGGTTTTAATTGTGATAACTTTCTCTGCAAAGTAGCATAGGCAGATTAAATATAGTGGTGTACCGACATTAGGACTTGCAGGAATGAAGGAACTTCTCTTATATGGTTATTTATGGTATCATATAAGAGAAGTTTTTAGTTTTATTGGGGAGTTAGGAGGTGCGATATGCCTAAATCATCAAATCAGAAATTGAAACTGATATATCTTATGAAAATTCTTCTGGAGCGGACGGATGAAACGCACAGTATTACCATGCCGGAGATTATTGAAGCACTCGCTGCGTATGACATAAGTGCGGAACGCAAAAGCTTATATAATGACATTGAAAATTTAAGAGTGTATGGTCTGGATGTTATAGGAACGCAGGAAGACAGGACATATTCCTATCATATAGGGAACAGACAGTTTGAACTTGCAGAATTAAAATTATTGGTTGATTCTGTGCAGTCGGCAAAATTTATTACAGCTAAGAAGTCAAATGAGCTTATAAAAAAGATAGAAGGACTTGCCAGTAAGTACGAGGCATCACAGTTACACAGGCAGGTATTTGTGACTGGTCGTGTAAAGACGATGAATGAGAGCATTTATTACAATGTTGACAGGATACATACAGCAATAGCAGAAAATTCGAGGATAACATTCCAGTATTTTCAATGGAACGTTGACAAGAAGATGGAACTGCGCCATGATGGAGCACTTTATGAAGTTAGCCCATGGTCACTATCCTGGGATGATGAAAATTATTACTTAATTGCGTATGACAGTAATGAGGGAATAATAAAACATTTTCGTGTAGATAAAATGCTTTATATCAAGTCAAATGGCAAAGGAAGAGAAGGAAGGCAGGCATTTAAATCATTTGATATGGCTGCATATGCCAGAAAAATGTTTGGCATGTATGGAGGCAAAGAAGAGTGGGTGCGCATTGAGTGTGACAATTCTTTTGCAGGGGTTATGATAGACCGCTTTGGCAAAGATGTGTCAATGATCAGACTGGATGATAAACGTTTCATGGTCAATGTGGAGGTTGCGGTCAGCAGGCAGTTCCTGGCGTGGATCATGGGTCTTGGCGAGGGAGTAACGCTTGCAGGGCCGGATAATGTTGTTGAAATGATGAATGCTGAAATTGACAGATTGATAAAACAATATAAAAAATGAGAACAGTGACAAAGAACAAAGATTCGATATACAAGGGATGATTATAGGACAGCTTAAGTAGTACTATATAATCAGAAAGAACCAAATAATAAAAAAACACCTTAATTTCTTAAGGTGAGTTTAAATCTTAAATGCACACACTGTGCAGCTGGAAAAACCAGTGGATTGAATAAATTTTTATTTGAACTCGCAGTGTAAATTCGTAGGGGAACTACGATTTACAATTGCATAATAACGCAAAAAAGGAGATTTGTCAAATGAAACAGGGGAAAAGGGGTTATTATTTAGGACTGGATATTGGAACGGATTCAATAGGATATGCTGTTACAGATGAGCAGTATCATTTACTAAGATTTCACGGAAATGATGCATGGGGAAGCCATGTGTTTGATTCTGCATCATTGTGCGATGAACGTAGAGGGTTTCGGTCTGCAAGACGAAGATTAGATCGTCGCCAACAGAGAGTGAAACTTCTTCAGGAGATTTTTGCTAAAGAAATAGCAAATATTGATCCCCGATTTTTTATTAGATTATCAGAAAGCTATCGTTGGAGAGATGATACGGATGATCGATATATTTATTTTAACGAAGAGGAATATACAGACATTCAATACATGAGAGATTATCCTACAATTCATCATTTGATTTGTGAATTGATGGAGAATGAAGAAGAGCATGATATACGTCTGGTTTATTTAGCTTGCGCATGGCTGGTGGCTCACAGAGGGCATTTTCTGAGTCAGTTGAGTGTTGATAACATAGATTCTTTAATTGACATAGAGTCTGTTTACCAAAAGTTTTTACATTTTTTTATAGATAATGGTTGTGAAAATCCATGGATACAAGATGCTGAATTAGTTGGTGGAATACTAAAGGAGCATATTGGTGTTACTGAGAAACACAATCGACTTGGAGAAATTATGCTTGGCAATAGAAAACCAAGCAAAGATGTGAGGGATACCTTTTTATATAGTGAGTATTGTATCATTCGTTTGCTGGCTGGAGGAACTTGTAAACTTCGTGATTTATACGGAAAAGAAGAATATGAAGATTTTGGTTCAGTTTCTCTTGAGATGGATGATGATAAACTAGCTGAAATAATGATCAATATTGGGGAAGATTATGAGTTGATTGCTGTCTTGAGAAGCCTTCATGATTGGAGTGTTTTGGCAGATATTTTGGATGGACAAAATGGACTTACTAATATCTCGACAGCAAAGGTTGCAATATATGAACAACATAAAAAAGATCTTGCTACACTGAAATATTTTATTAGAAAATATTGTCCTGAGAAGTATAATGCTATTTTTAAAGATGCAAGAGAAGATAATTATGTGGCTTATTCTTATCATTATAATAATAAATTGGATGGTCAGATAAAAAAGAAAGCAGATACAGAAACATTTTCAAAATTCCTAATCAAAATAATACATTCAATAAAACCCGATAAAGAAGATGAAATTATTTATCAGGATATGGACAATAGATTGGGATTGCGTCAATTCTTACCAAAACAGAGAAATACAGATAACCGAGTAATTCCACATCAATTATATGAGTATGAACTAAAGAAAATTTTGGAGAATGCTGCCAAATATTTGCCATTTTTGAATCAAAAAGAGGATGGTATTTCGAATACAGAGAAAATAATCAGTATTTTTAAATTTAAGATTCCATATTATGTAGGACCTTTAAATAAGCATTCTGAGTTTGCATGGATAGATCGCAAATCAGGAAAGATTTTGCCATGGAATTATGAAAATATGATTGATGATGATGCAAGTGAAGAGGCATTTATTAAGAAAATGACTAATCAGTGTACATATCTTCCAGGAGAATCAGTATTGCCAAAAGATTCACTGTGTTATCAGAAATTCATGGTACTCAATGAAATAAATAATATAAAAGTGGATGGCAGAAAGATTTCTGTAGGAGCTAAGCAGGGAATTTATTCTGATTTGTTTTTAAAATATAAAAAAGTGAAAAGAAGTCAGATAGAGGAGTATCTGATCAGTAATGGGCAGTTGGAAAAAAATCGCAGGGAAACTCTAAGTGGTATTGATATTCAAATCAAGTCGTCTTTGTCGTCACATATAGCATTTCGAAGACTATTGGAACAAAAGATATTAAATGAAGCAGATGTAGAAAGAATCATTGAAAGAGCTTCTTATGCAGAAGATAAGGGACGTGTTGCAAAGTGGCTAAGAGCGAAATATCCTCATTTAACGGAAGCTGATATTAAATATATCTGTAAAGTCAAAATTAAAGATTTTGGAAGATTGTCACGTACATTTTTGACAGGGATAGAGGGGGCATGTAAAGAAACAGGAGAAGTGGCAACTATCATCAGTATGATGTGGGAAAGTAACGATAATTTGATGGAACTTTTGTCAGAACGATATACTTTTGCTGATACAATTTTGGAGTTTAAATCAGATTATTATACAGAAAGAAAACAAACACTGTCAGAACGTCTGGATGAAATGTATGTCTCTAATGCGGTAAGAAGACCGATTTATCGTACGCTTGATATAGTAAAAGATTTAGAGAAAGCTTTTGGAAAACCAGAGAAAATTTTTATCGAGATGACTAGAGGTGCTATGCCGGAACTAAAAGGAAAAAGGACAAAATCACGTCAGCAGCAGTTGTTAGAGTACTACGATAAATGTAAAGAGGAAGATGTTAGAGATTTAAAGCAGCAATTGGAAGCATTAGGTGAATATGTTGATAACAAATTACAGAGTGACAGATTATTTTTGTACTTTATGCAGTTTGGAAAATGTGCATACAGTGGAATGCCGATTTCTCTGGAACGGTTGATGGCTGGATCAAAAGAGTATGATATAGACCATATTTATCCACAGGCGTACGTCAAAGACGACAGTATTATCAATAATAAAGTATTAGTGCTGTCTGTTGCCAATGGAGAAAAAAAGGATGTTTATCCTATCAAATCAGAGATTCGTAACAAGATGCAGAAAACATGGTCATTTTGGCATCATGTCGGAACAATATCAGATGAGAAGTACAAGCGATTGATTCGTTCCACTCCATTTACAGAAGATGAAAAATATGGATTTATTAATCGCCAGTTGACTGAAACATCACAATCAACAAAAGTAGTAGCAGAGTTACTGAAGGAGAGATATCCGGAGGCAGAGATTGTATATTCAAAAGCTGGATTAATATCGGATTTTCGTCATGAATTTGATCTATATAAATCACGAAGTTACAATGATTTGCATCATGCGGTAGATGCATATCTGAACATTGTTGTAGGAAACGTATATCATATGCGTTTCTCCCGTCAGTGGTTTAATGTAAACTCATCCTATAGCATAAAAACAAAAACTCTTTTTACTCATACTGTTAACTGTAACGGAAAAGAAGTGTGGAACAAGGATATGCTGCCAGGAGTTTTAAAAACAGCAAAGAAAAATACTGCACATTTTACGAAGCATGCAACATTTAAAACAGGAGGACTATTTGATCAAAATCCAGTAAAAAAAGCACCGGGGCTTACTCCATTAAAAGCAGGTCTGCCTACTGAGAAATATGGTGGATATAATAAGGCGGGTGTTATGTTTTTTATACCGGTCAGATATAAGAGTGGAAAAAAGACAGTGTTGATGGTGCTATCAGTTGAATTGTTATACGGTAATCGTTTCTTAGAGGATGAAATATTTGCAAAAGAATATGCAAAAGACCGTTTGCAACGTATTATAGGAAAATCAGTGGATGAAATAGATTTCCCTATAGGAATGCGACCTTGGAAAGTAAATACGATACTGTCTTTAGATGGATTCCGTATATGCATTACCGGTAATGCAAGTGGTGGAAAATGTTTGATAGCACAGCCAATTATGCAATTTTCTTCTGATGAATATTGGAAATATTATTTAAAGAAGGTAGAGAAATTTGTAGAAAAGGTTAAGAATAATTCAAGCTATGTTTATGATGTTGATTATGATGCGGTGCAACATGAAGATAATTTGAAATTATATGATTTATATTTAGATAAGCTACAGAATTCTATATATCGAAAGAGAATAAACGCACCAATACAGACACTTATAGAGGGACGAGAAAAATTTATAGACTGTAGTGTGATAGAACAGTGTCAGGTTCTGCTGAATATTCATCAGGTATTTGGAAGAATGACATCAGGGTGTGATTTGACATTAATCGGTGGGAAAACACGTAGTGCATCAACGGTTAATTTTAGCAGTATAATTTTAAATTGGAAAAAGAATTACACAGATGTCCGCATTATTGATCAATCGGCATCAGGTCTTTGGGAAGTAGTGTCAGAGAATATATTGGAGTATCTATGAGTTGGCGTATTGTTGTAATAGAAAGTCAATCAAAGTTAGACTATAAGATGGGGTATCTGGTTGTTCGCAGTCTGGATACAAAACGTATTCTGTTAGATGAGGTAGCAATTCTCATGATTGAGAATCCTGCTGTCTCACTGACAGGAATATTGATTGAAGAATTGACCATCAGAAAAGTGAAAGTTATATTTTGTGATTCAAAACGAAGTCCAATTGCAGAATTAATCCCACATCATGGGAGTCATGACAGTTCAGCAAAGGTTCGGACACAGATTATGTGGGAGCAGACAACAAAAGATAATATCTGGCGTGACATTGTTAGTGAGAAGATTAGAAAGCAAGCGGATTTTTTACGAGAAACAGGTTATGAAGAGCAGGCAATATTGTTATCGGGGTATACAGGACAGATAGAATTGGCTGATGCAACCAATAGAGAGGGGCATGCAGCAAAAGTATATTTTAATGCTTTGTTTGGAATGGACTTTACACGTAGTGCAGATACAGCAACAAATGCATCATTAAATTATGGATACAGTTTGTTGCTGTCAGCATTTAATAGAGAGGTTTGTGCGAATGGTTATTTAACTCAACTCGGAATATTTCATACCAATATGTTCAATCATTTTAATTTATCTTGTGATTTAATGGAACCATTTCGTGTTCTGGTTGACAGGATAGTTTATGAGATGAAACCAACAGAATTTGGGCAGGAACAAAAACATGAAATATGGAAAATGTTAGATCAAAGAGTTGAAGTGGATGGGCAGGAACAGTTTGTAATGAATGCAATAAAAATATATACAAAGAGTGTTCTGGATGCAATAAATGATGGAGATTCTTCAGAAATTAAATTTTATAGTATGAGCTAGGAGATTTGTTGCGGAGAAAGTATGGCAGGATTTCGATTTATGAGAATGATAGTTTTCTTTGATTTGCCGGCAATCACAGTGGAGGAAAAACGACATTATCGGCAGTTTCGTAAATTGTTAATAAAAAACGGGTTTGTTATGCTGCAGGAATCCGTATATTGCAAAATGATAACAAGCCCATCTGTTGAGAATTCGGTTAAATTACTTATTCATAAAAACAAACCACCGCAGGGATTAGTGCAGATATTGACGGTGACGGAAAAACAGTTTGTTAAAATGGATTATGTAGTTGGAGAATACACAAGTGATGTCATAGATACAGAAGAGAGGTTGGTAATTCTATGAAGTTGTTTATTCCACAAATAGATTGTTTGCTGGAGCTTGGAAAGGAAAAATGCCAATCTCTAGTGATTGAAAATCAAGCAGTGTGGTGTAGCATTTTAAACGATATGGCTGAGCAATTGCGAGGAAATGAGGGAAAGATAGTACTGTCTTGCAATGACAAAATAATTCCGTTATCAAAAAATGTGGAGCTGATTTCCCAATTTATTCCTTTTGACATGAACCAGAAGGGGTTGTTAACAAAAATTATGAATGAGATGCAGAAGATAGCCGTCAGTGAACAACATTTTGCTCAAACAACAACAGCACTGTCGAGTTGGGAAAAATATTTATTAGAATTAACAGCGGATATAGTAGGAAATATAGGGTTTTCTAAAATAAATCTGGAGTCTTTAATAAAATCAGCAGGTATCGAAGTTGAGAACGTATATGATAATCTCGGAGAAAAAATACTAGATTATTTTGAGTTGGTGAGTGTATATGATGGCAAGAAATTGTTTGTTTTGGTAAATTTAAGAAGCTATCTATCAGAGCATGAAATGAAAGAATTTTTAAAAAATGTAATAGTTCATCAATATGAAATATTGTTAGTTGACTCTATAGAGCACCCGATATTAGATCTAGAAAAGCGATATATAGTGGATGCAGATCAATGTATTTTGTGCTAATATAAAGATGAGTGATACGACCTATGAAGGGACACGGGTATTTTGCAGAATATTATTCTTGGACGATTTGAGGTTTGAGAGCAGTGTAAATTCGTAGGGGAAACAAACCGTGGACTTCTGGAGTGGGAGTGGTACACAGTTTGAGAGCAGTGTAAATTCGTAGGGGAAACAAACGAATCAGGGTACCAGAGAAATGTTATATACGTTTGAGAGCAGTGTAAATTCGTAGGGGAAACAAACTTTTATACTTTTTCGAGGTTTCTGTGTCAGTTTGAGAGCAGTGTAAATTCGTAGGGGAAACAAACGGATAGAATAAATAGAAAAGAGGGTGAACAGTTTGAGAGCAGTGTAAATTCGTAGGGGAAACAAACCAGGCAGAGATAAAACGCGGTAGAAACGTTGTTTGAGAGCAGTGTAAATTCGTAGGGGAAACAAACAGTTTTGCGGATGTACTTACAGGAGATAAGTTTGAGAGCAGTGTAAATTCGTAGGGGAAACAAACTATCACCATTTAAACCAATTAATAGAGACTGTTTGAGAGCAGTGTAAATTCGTAGGGGAAACAAACCAATAAAAAGGCTTAGAACCAATACTATAGTTTGAGAGCAGTGTAAATTCGTAGGGGAAACAAACACGAATGCTGTTCACTTCTAATGCTGCATCGTTTGAGAGCAGTGTAAATTCGTAGGGGAAACAAACTCAAGAACGTGCAGAAATTCATCCGACGGGGTTTGAGAGCAGTGTAAATTCGTAGGGGAAACAAACTGTGCAGTGGGTACGCAAGCACCCACGACTGTTTGAGAGCAGTGTAAATTCGTAGGGGAAACAAACGGCAATGAATGGCACTTGGTTTGCTTATAAGTTTGAGAGCAGTGTAAATTCGTAGGGGAAACAAACTTACCATCCGTGGTACAGGTTGCTGCAACGTTTGAGAGCAGTGTAAATTCGTAGGGGAAACAAACACGTTCTTTCACCATGCATACAGCAGTGCGTTTGAGAGAATTGGTGCTAGAATATCTTTGATGTCTGTATGGGGCATAGGAAATCAGAATCTCCATCGAAAGAATTACTCGGAGGTATGCCGTAGTCATAAAATGGTTATATGGTAATACCGAAGTGGATTTTGCTCTGTATCTACGAACCCTTTTACTTATACAAAAGATGGAGGGATAAAATACAGGGCGTGAGTGATTCTGAAAAAGGAAACAGAGAATCGATATGTGTGAAACTAAAACTTTAGATTATTACAATAAGAATGCTCGCAGTTTTGCAGAAGCAACAATGGATGTGGATTTCTATGACACGCAGAAATATTTTCAGAACTTGTTGCCTGAGCAGGGATATATTCTTGATTTTGGGTGTGGATCCGGAAGAGATATTAAGTATTTTCTGAGCCAACATTTTCAAGTTGATGCAATCGATGGTTCAGAGGAATTGTGTCGTATTGCAAGTGATTATACAGGTATAAAAGTTAAAAAAATGCTATTTAAAGAACTGGAAGAAATAGAAAAATACGATGGAATATGGGCTTGCTCTTCAATACTTCATCTTCCAAAGAGAGAACTTAAAGCGGTGTTTGAAAAAATGGTAAAGGCATTAAAAAAAGATGGCATCATTTATACATCCTTTAAGTATGGCGATTTTGAAGGAGAGAGAAATGGGCGGTATTTTACAGATTTTACAGAAGAGAAGTTTAATGAATTTGTCCAGGATATAGAAAATGTTAAATTAAAGGAAGAGTGGATTACATGTGATGTAAGACCAGGCCGTGGAGAGGAAAAATGGCTGAACTTAATACTGCAGAAGAATTAGATGATATTAATGAATTAGAATATGGGACGGATGCACTTACTGGAGGCCAGGATAAGAGGATGTATCTGTATTATCAGCTGCTAAATAGTTTAAAAAGAGCTGATAGCGTGGATATTGTCGTTTCTTTTCTGATGGAATCTGGTGTCAGAATGCTGCTTGGTGAACTTGACAATGCGTTGAAGCGGGGAGCAAAAATCAGAATCCTTACAGGAAATTATCTTGGTATAACACAGCCATCAGCATTATATCTTATCAAGCATAAGCTTGGGGAACAGGTAGATCTGCGCTTTTATAATGAAAAAAATCGATCATTTCATCCAAAATCATATATGTTTCATTATAAGGATTATAGTACAATCTACATTGGCTCATCAAATATTTCCAAGAGTGCACTGACATCTGGTATTGAGTGGAATTACCGATTTAGCAGCAAAACAGATTCTCATAACTATGAAAAATTTTACAATACATTTCTTGATCTGTTTGAACATCATTCCATAGTAATAGATGATGATGAACTAAAAAGATATTCAAAAAACTGGCACCGCCCGGCAGTATCAAAGGATCTGGACAGGTATGATTTGCAGGATGACGAAACTACAAATAATCTTGCATTATTTGAACCAAGAGGAGCACAGATAGAGGCTTTGTGTGCATTGGAAAATACCAGGGCAGAGGGGGCAGGAAGAGCCTTAGTTCAGGCTGCGACAGGCGTTGGAAAAACATATCTTGCAGCATTTGATTCAAAGGATTATGAAAGAGTATTGTTCGTGGCGCATAGAGAAGAAATCTTAAAGCAGGCAGCACAATCTTTTAAAAATGTCAGAAATTCAGATGATTATGGTTTTTTTGACGGAGAAAGTAAATGTACGGATAAATCTATGATCTTTGCTTCGGTTGCAACACTAGGCAGGAGTGAATACCTGAATAATAAGTATTTTGCTTCAGATTATTTTAATTATATTGTAATCGATGAATTCCACCATGCAGTTAATGACCAGTATCAAAGAATTGTTAATTATTTTAAGCCGCAGTTTCTGCTAGGGTTAACAGCGACTCCAGAGAGAATGGATGGCAGGAATATTTATGAAATCTGTGATTATAATGTGCCGTATGAGATTTCATTAAAAGAAGCAATCAATAAGGGAATGCTCGTCCCATTTCATTACTATGGAATTTTTGATGATACTGATTATTCAAAGCTGCATATTGTAAGGGGAAGATATGATGAAAAAGAATTGAATGAAACCTATATCGGAAATGTTCACAGATATGAGTTGATTTATAAATATTACTGTAAATATGGTTCAAGGCAGGCTCTTGGATTCTGTTGCTCCAAGGAGCATGCAAGAGAGATGGCGAGAGAGTTTTCATCAAGAGGAATACCGTCAGTGGCTGTATTCAGTGATGCAAGTGGGGAATATACTGAGAAACGGAATGTGGCAATACAGAAATTAAAGAATGGCGAAATAAGAGCGATTTTTTCTGTGGATATGTTTAATGAAGGCGTTGATATCACATCAGTTGATATGGTAATGTTCTTAAGACCTACGGAATCTCCAATCGTTTTCCTTCAGCAGCTTGGAAGAGGACTGAGAAAATGCAGGGGAAAAGAGTTCCTGACTGTGCTTGATTTCATTGGTAATTATGAGAAAGCGGGCAGGGTGCGTTTCCTTCTGGAAGGAAAGTCTGACATGTATAGAGAGGGCTGTCATTTATCAGATACTTTGCGATTTCCGGATGACTGCATGGTGGATTTTGATCTGAAGCTGATTGATCTTTTTGCTGAAATGGATAGAAAACATTTAAAGCTTAAGGATCAGGTAATTAATGAATATTTCAGGGTAAAAGATCTGCTTGGAAAGCGTCCGACAAGGCTGGATCTGTTTACATATATGGATGATAATATTTATGAAACCGCAATCACACACTCCAAAGATAATCCATTTAAAAGATATCTGGAGTTTCTCAATGATTTGGGAGAACTAAGTCAAATAGAAGTAGAATTTTACAAAGGAATTGGAAGAGAATTTATCAGCCTGCTCGAAAACACGAACATGTCAAAGGTATACAAGATGCCTGTGCTTATGGCATTTTATAATAACTCGGATGTGCTGATGGAAGTATCAGAAAAACAGCTCCTTTCAAGCTGGAAAGAATTTTTCTCAACTGGAACAAACTGGAAAGATCTTGATAAAAATATGACATTACAGAAGTATAAAGATATTTCAGATAAAGATCATTTAAAGAAAATTCTTGCTATGCCGGTACATTTCCTATTGGAATCCGGGAAAGGATTTTTTGTTAAAAATGACGATGTGGCATTGGGTTTAAGGGAAGAATTGCGTCCGCTAATTGATAATCCTGTTATGATCCGGCAGATGAAGGATGTGATAGATTATAGGACAATGGATTATTACCAGAGAAGATATAGGGAGAGGCAGAATGAATAGTTAATATGGTCAAATTCAACCGATTTAAACTGATAATTCAACCGATCGAATCAACAATATTTTTTATAATTTGAAAATAGATAAATTTTACAAATAAGCATAAAACGAACATAACAGTTAGGATGACATATGAAAATATTATCAAAAAATACTTCGGACGCGGAAACAAAAGATACATGTAATAATGACAAATACCATACCCCCGAACAGGCATTAAAAATTTTGTTTGGATATGATTCATTCAGGGCGGGACAGAAATCTGTGATCGACAGTATCCTGGCGGGGAGAGATGCTTTTGCAGTCATGCCGACAGGCGCAGGAAAATCTGTGTGCTATCAGATTCCGGCGGTGCTTTTGCCGGGAATCACATTGGTGGTTTCGCCGCTTATTTCACTTATGCAGGATCAGGTCAAAGCATTAAATGAGGCAGGAGTGCCGGCGGCATTTATCAATAGCTCCCTTTCTGAAAAGGATTATAATGAGACGATCAGGAAAGCAAGACAGGGCATTTACAAAATTATTTATATAGCGCCGGAGCGGCTCGTCACAGAGGGCTTTCTCGCTCTTGCAAAAAGCGTACCTGTTTCAATGGTGACAGTGGACGAAGCGCACTGTATCTCACAGTGGGGGCAGGATTTCCGCCCAAGCTATATGAAAATTGTTGAATTTGTCAAAACACTGGAAAAACGTCCGATTATCAGTGCATTTACAGCTACGGCAACAGAAACCGTCCGCGAAGATATTATCTGCACGTTAGGGCTGCAGAATCCTTTTACATTGGTAAATGGATTTGACAGGGAAAATTTGTTTTTTCAAGTGGAAAAGCCAAAGAATAAAGAACAGTACATTTTGAAATATATTTCCGGGCATAGCGGTGACAGTGGAATTATCTATTGCGCAACAAGGAAAAACGTTGACAATATATATGAACTGCTTAAGAGCAAGGGGATTTCTGTGGGAAAATATCATGCAGGAATGAGCGCTGTGGAGCGGAAAAAAATGCAGGATGATTTCGTATTCGACTACACAAGTATTGTCGTTGCAACAAATGCGTTCGGTATGGGAATTGATAAATCGAATGTCCGTTTTGTCATTCATTATAATATGCCGCAGAGTATGGAAAACTATTATCAGGAGGCAGGAAGAGCCGGTCGTGACGGGCTTGACGCTAAGTGCATTCTTTTATTTTCACCGCAGGATATTGTGATCAACCGGTTTTTATTGGATCATAAGGAAATGCAGGATCTCGATCCGGCGGACAGGGAGACGGTCAGGGAAAGGGATGCCCGGCGGCTGCAAGTCATGGAGCGATACTGCTATACAACAGAATGTCTGCGCAATTATATTTTAAAGTATTTCGGGGAAAATCCGGAAAAACCATGTCAGGACTGCGGCAATTGCCTGCGGGAATTTGAAACTTTGGATATGACAGAAGCAGCCAAAAAAGTGATCAACTGCGTATACGAAGCGAAGGGAAGATATGGAAGGCAGATCATCATTGACACTGTTGCCGGAGCTAAGACGGCGAGGCTGGAGGAAATAGGAGCTGTTCGCTACAAGTCATACGGCGTTCTGGCAGGAACGAACAAGAATCTGTTAAGACGTTTGATCGAGCAGCTGGTATTAGAGGGATATCTTCGTGTGGGAGATTATCAGGTCCTCAAACTTGGCGATATCAGTGGTTTGAAAAATCCAGAGGCTTCTGTTTCCATTAAGATCACAGATGAAGATAAACAGCCGGAAAAGGCAGCCAAAACGAAAAAGAAAGCAAAGAGTGTGGAAACACTTACATCTTCCGGCTACAAGCTGTTTGAACGACTTAAGAAACTCCGCCTTGAAATTGCACGTGAGGAAAGTATGCCGCCGTATATTATTTTCAGTGACAAGACCTTGATCGATATGGCAGCAAAAATGCCGGCTTCCAAGCCTGAAATGCTGGACGTTTCAGGTGTGGGCGAAAATAAATTTGCGAAGTATGGAGAGCGGTTTCTTGAGGTAATTGAGGAGTATAGGCGGGAAGTGGGATAGGAATCTATAGATTTATAAAACAGCATGGTAGTTATAGGAATGTACTTATAGTAATTCCTAATTGCAGAGCATCGCACAACATACTCAGAAAAACCGGCTAATCAAGGAGAAAACAAAATTATGATAAAAATCCTATTCATCTGCCACGGCAACATCTGCCGCAGCACCATGGCGCAGAGTGTCTTTGCCCATCTGGCGGCGGAAGCGAACCTGGCAGATTATTTTGAAATTGATTCTGCGGCGACAAGCCGCGAAGAAATCGGAAATACACCACATTACGGAACAGTAAGGAAACTCAGGGAAGAGAACGTTCCACTCATCCCGCACAGGGCGCGTCAGATGACAAGAAACGATTATTTATACTATGATTATCTGATCGGCATGGATACTGCGAACATCCGTAACATGATAAAAATCGCCGGAAGCGAGGACAGTCAGGGAAAAATCTACAAAATGCTGTCCTTTGTGGGATATGAACACACGCACAGGCTGTCGGAGGCGGGAGATGTCGCTGATCCGTGGTATACCGGAGATTTTGAGGCAACCTATCGGGATGTGAAAAATGGCTGTGAAGGTTTGCTGGCATATATAAAGGAAAAACACGAGTTTACATTGTAATTTTGGCAGTTGAAAGTATAAGTAACTGGTGTTAGAGAAAGAGGAGTATCATGGAAACAAGAATTGCATTAATCGGAATTATTGTGGAGAATCCGGAATCCATCGAGGCGTTGAATCATCTTTTGCATGAATATGGAAAGTATATTATTGGCCGAATGGGAATCCCATACAGAGAGCGTGAGGTCAATATTATCAGCGTGGCAATTGATGCGCCGCAGGATGTGATCAATGCTCTGTCAGGAAAAATCGGACGGTTGGATGGAATCGGAGCGAAAACCGTTTACTCAAACATCAAAGGAAAGAATGAAAAATAAAATCAGATGTGCCGGGCAAGATTATCTCGCTGCGCTACAAGCCGAGCCAGCTCGAATCCGCTATGCTCCTTCTCGCTGTTGGGGCTGTCGCCCAATAAGAATAAAAAGAAAAGATGACAGTCTGGTGAATAAATTCCCCATTCTGTCATCTTTCCTTTTTATCCTTACTCGGCTTGTAGCTTATCCAAAGTATCTCTCAAGTAATCCCTTAAGGGCTTTTCCGTGTCTAGCTTCATCTCTGGCCATCTCATGAACAGTGTCATGGATTGCATCAAGGTTGTTTTTCTTAGCGCATTTTGCAAGATCAAATTTACCTGCAGTAGCACCGAACTCACAGTCAACTCTCCATTTCAGGTTATCTTTTGTAGTAGCTTTCATGTTTGGCTCTAAGTCCTCACCTAACATCTCAGCAAATTTTGCTGCATGTTCTGCCTCTTCGTAAGCAGCTTTCTCCCAGTAAAGACCAACTTCCGGATATCCCTCGCGGTGAGCAATACGAGCCATGCAGAGGTACATACCAACTTCAGAGCATTCGCCATCGAAGTTTGCTTTTAACTGGTCGAAGATGTATTTTTTGTCTTCATCACTGATTTCTGGATTGTTTTTTACTGTTTTTGCGTAAACGCCATATTCATGTTCTGCAGCAAGTGTAAGATCTCCTTCTACTTTTTTGAACTTATCAGCGCCTACATGACAGACTGGACACTCTGCTGGTGCAGCATCTCCTTCATAAACATATCCACATACTGTACAAACCCATTTTGTCATAATTTTGTTCTCCTTTTCTTATTTAAATTTTATTTAGTTTTAATAATAGTAACTATTACTGATTTTAACTTAAAAAATATATTTTGTCAATACTTTTTCTTATATTTTTTATAGAAAGCTGTACAGTTCGCAGAACAACTGGAACTGTACCGTTAACTGTTCTTTTTACAGTCTGCGCATTTCCCATAAAAATATGTAATATGACCTTCAATTTCACCGTCAAATCCCTGATTTGCAAGGACATTGATATGATCAAGACCATCTACGGAAAGGTCTAAAACGCTGCCACAATGTTTGCAGATAAAATGATAATGTAGAGCCGGATTCCCGTCAAAACGGTCAGGTCCGATACCGGTCGATAATTTCTGAATCTCACCGATGTCAGAAAGTAATGACAGATTACGGTATACAGTGCCGAGACTGATATTCGGAAACTCTTCTTTGATGCCGAGATAAACAGTTTCAGCAGTAGGGTGGTCATATCTGCCGGCAAGGAAGGTTTTGATTGCTTCACGTTGTCTACTATATTTTAGCATGATAATCACCCTTTCTTTTTAATAATAGTAATTGTTACTGATATTATAATAGCAGAGAACAATACTTCTGTCAAGAATAAAGAAGATAAATTTAAACATTTCTGTGATCACTCAGCCACGCTTCATAATGTAAGTTTTTTGAAAAATCACGCATATCATAACCGACCAATGAATATATATAGTAGCAACAAAATAAATGCCGGGAGCATCCGATGGCAGGAATCAAACGTTTTATTACATATATATATGCATACGAAAACGGAACAAAAGGAATCAACGCGGGATTTGCAAAAGTGGAGATCAGGGGAAATGAATGCAGGATTGAAGTGCATCTGCGTGGAACACCAATTCGGATGGGAATGGATCAGGTATACCTTTTTAAAGTAGAGGGAGGGCAGATGCTTGCGTTCCCGATGGGAGAGATGAGAATGATAAAAGGAAGCGGAGATTATGGAACAATTATAAAGGCAGATCAGATTGGAGGATCAGAATACTCGTTTGCCGAGATGGATGGAATGGTTTTTGCAGGAGAGGAAGGCGCGATTGCTATGACACGCTGGACGGAAGGAAAGCCATTTGCAGTAAAAACAGAAAATATCAGGTTGTGGGAACCGCAAAGATTTGACGTGGGTGGAACAGAAAACCAGAAAGAAAATGAGAAAAACGAGAATATCGCGGAAAGAGCGACCGCTGAAAGAGTGAACGCGGAAAAAGTGACCACGAAAAAAACGGAAAATCCTGCAGATAAAAACGGAGAAAATGCTGCAGAGGAGCTTCATGCAACGGAAATGCCAATGCGCAATATTTTTCCGAAGTTTGTCTGGGTGGACACGTGGGAGCGGTTCAAAAACACGTATCCCTATTTTACATTGCCGGAGGATAAAAATGTGGAGTGTGTGCGCATTGAACTGAAAGACCTGCGTGAACTGCCGCGAAAATACTGGTATCTTGGAAATAACAGCTTTTTGCTGCACGGATTTTTCAATTACCGCTATCTGGTGTTGGGAAAGCTCGAAGAGGACAAATGGTTTATCGGTGTCCCGGGGATTTATCAGCAGCAGGAGCGCGTGATGGCAGCAATCTTTGGTTTCCCGGAGTTTATGACGACCGATCACATCAACCAGTTTGGCTATTGGTATCACACGTTAGATGAATAATACAGGACAATAATTGAGAGGGAACTGTCCGTTTATGAATGGATTTCATCGGGATTTAAGATAGCGTAGCGGATGTGATCTTCCCATTTTCCCTGAATGAGAATACTGTCGCGCTCAATTCCTTCCTCGAAAAAACCTGTGGCATGCAGCAGGTTTCTGGAAGGCGCATTTTCAGGCATGCAGCGGGCAAAAATTTTATGGAGCCCGAGACCATAAAAGCCGACAGACAGTGCCATAGACAGAGCTTCTCGGGCATATCCATGATGCTGATAAGACGCATCGAATTTATAGCCGACCTCACTCGTGAAATAAGGCATTTTTATAATATTGTGCAGACAGACCGTGCCGATGATGGTAGATGGATCTTCTTTCAAAAAAACATAAAAGCGCACACTGGAAAGCTTGAGCGCAAGTTTTAACTCGCATCTGGCGAGCGTCTGCTGGAAATCGAGTGTGTAATAATTCTCAGGGGCGGTCGGTTCATATTTTTCAAAGCAGGAGCGGTTACGATATAAAAAATCATGGATTTCCCGCAGATAATCCGTGGAGGGAAGCCGTAAAATTAACCGCTCAGTTTCGTAGGAAAAAGAAAGCCCGGTGGGTAGTTGTGTGTGATTCTGCATAAAAACCTCGAATGGAAAAATTCTTATATAACATTATATACGACACCACAAAAAAAGCAAAAATATTTCTATGGTAGTGATGCGATAAATAGTGTATCATTGTATACAGAGTACCAGAACAGGAAAACAGAAAAATGAAAATGACGCAGGACGAAAAATATATGAAGGCAGCCATCCGCGAGGCGAAAAAAGCATATGCCCTGGATGAGGTGCCGATCGGGTGCGTGATCGTGCAGGATGGCACGATTATTGCGAGAGGATATAATAGAAGAAACACCGAAGGAAATACGTTGGCACACGCGGAATTGACCGCGATCAAAAAAGCGAGCAAAAAGACTGGTGACTGGCGATTAGAGGATTGTACGATGTATGTGACATTGGAGCCATGCCAGATGTGCGCCGGAGCGATCGTGCAGAGCCGCATGAAAAAAGTGGTCATTGCCACGATGAATCCGAAGGCAGGATGCGCAGGTTCGGTGCTGAATCTTTTACAGATGGCTGCATTTAACCATCAGGTGGAGATTGAAAAAGGCGTTTTGGAGGAAGAGTGCTCGACGATGTTGTCTGATTTTTTCCGGGAGTTAAGAGAAAAGAAAAAGAGGGAAAAACAGGAAACGGTGACAGAATCCCTGTGAACTCTTGACAATGAAGGTTATTATAAGCTATACTTAAATCTCCGAGCAGCCGGGGTGGCAGCGGTACCCTGAACCAGCAATCCGCTATAGCTGGGGTGATATCAAACTGAGGGTTATCTCTTTGCGGAGCAGCCCTTCATAAGTGGCGTTGACGTTTGGGTCTTACGCAACAGGAATTTACGAACCGGGTCAGGTCAGGAATGGAGCAGCCCTAAGTAAAAGCTCTTGTGTGCCGTGAGGGTGCCTGGACCGAGTTAACTGTGGAGGTAACGTCCGTGGACTGGACTCGAAGGGCGATGCTCGGATTTTAAATTTAAGAACAGAAACCGTAAAGAGCCGCAGCAGTGATACTACGACTCTTTTGTTATAAGAAAAATGCATAAGGCAGAATGTTTTTCTGTTGGCAAAAACGTTCTGAAACTACAAAAAAGGAGAAAAGCGAATGTGGGATAAAGTGAGAAAAAGAATTGTTGATGCATGCGATGTGATGGATATGGTCATGGCGGCAGTTGTGGTCATTGGAATTGTGATAGCGGTGATCGGAATTTTTCCACAGATTGGAGAACTGTGGCGTCACAGAGAGGAGACGGTTGCGTTTTTAGAATTTCTGGATGCAGTGCTCGGCGTTGTCATTGGTGTGGAATTCCTAAAAATGTTATGTAAACCAAATACTGCCAATATTATTGAAGCCCTGATTTTCGTGATCGCGCGTCATATGATCGTTCAGACAACGACAGCCGGAGAAGATCTGGTTTCCGTGATCAGTATCTGTATGCTTTTCCTTTTCCGCCGTTTTATGCTTGCAACAAAACCGGACGGGGAACATCATGTGCCGAATATTTTTAAGGCGATCAAAATCGCACAGTCGCCGGAATTTCAGGAAGCATTAAAAGAAACAGAAGAACATGAGACAATTTCTCAGGATGAAAAATAAAACTGCATTTATTTGAATACAAACATTGAATTTCCAAAAAACTGCTATATAATGTAAGCATGTCACGGCAAAAGTGCCGAAAATTGTGTTTATCCGGTACATAGACACGGTTTTAGAGAAAAAGAAAAGTGAGGAAAATAAAATGTTTGGATTTGGTCAGTTAATTGACATCTTGAAAAAGAACCCGAAAAAAATTGTTTTTACAGAAGGAAATGATCCTCGTATCTTAGAGGCAGCTTCCAGACTTCTTGCAAGCAACTTCTTACATCCAATTTTAGTTGGTAACCCGGATGAGATTGCAAAAGTAGCAGAAGAGAGCGGTTTCAATATCCGTGGAGCAGAGATCATCGATCCAATGAAGTACGACAGATTTGACGAGATGGTTGAGATGTTCTGTGAACTTCGTAAGAGCAAAGGTGTTACACCAGAGCAGGCAAGAGGAATTCTTTCTCAGGCAAACTACTTTGGTACCATGTTAGTAAAAATGGGAGTTGCTGATTCCCTTCTTGGTGGAGCAACATACTCTACAGCAGATACAGTACGTCCGGCATTACAGTTGATCAAAACAAAACCGGGTAACACAATCGTATCTTCCTGCTTCATCATGGTACGTCCGGCAGCTACAGGCGAGAACGAAGTACTTGCAATGGCTGACTGTGCAATCAACATTCATCCAACAGAGGATGAGTTAGTAGAGATCGCCGGTGAGACAGCAGAGTGTGCTAAGATTTTCGGTATCGATCCAAAGGTTGCATTCTTAAGCTACTCAACACTTGGTTCCGGTAAGGGCGAGGATGTTGACAAGATGCGCAACGCAGCAGCAAAAGCAAAAGAAAAATATCCAGAGCTTCCAATCGAAGGAGAAATCCAGTTCGATGCAGCAGTTTCTCCACGTGTTGCACGTACAAAATGCAAAGATTCTCAGGTTGCAGGACATGCAAACACATTTGTATTCCCTGACATCAATGCTGGTAACATTGGTTACAAGATCGCACAGCGTCTTGGTAACTTCGAAGCTTACGGACCAATCTTACTTGGCTTAAATGCACCAATCAACGATCTGTCCCGTGGATGTAACGCTTCTGAAGTATATTCTATGGCAATCATCACAGCAGCACTTGCTTAATTGCAATTGATCGGAACATAATAATAAGAAAGAACCGTATGCGAAGAGCGTTTGAAAGAATGTTTTCGTGTGTCGGTTCTTTTTTTGTTATGGCGACGACCGCTCATATCTCGTCTCTGTGATTGGAAACACTTGAATCGTGAAATGGTATTTTGAATTTATATATGATTCTCGCAGACTGGATAATATAATTAGAATATGTGGATGAAACTGGGGAAGTATCAGATAATATGTGGATAACTATGTGGATAATGTGAATAAGTCGGTGAATATAGATAAATAATATTAATTGTTATACAATTAAAAAGAAATACGAAAAGAATTATAAAATGGAAATATATCTTTTTCTTTGATTGTATAGTAGAATATGTGTGCAATTCACATAATAGGAAAAAAAGATTTGCAGAAAATAACAAATGAATCAAACAGAGGAAAAAACAATGTTTAAAAATGCAGGACGTGTAAAACGCACAATAGAAGAATATTTTGTACTTACCGTGGCAACGCTTATTCTGGTTGTCGGCGTGTATGTATTCAAGTTCCCGAATAACTTTTCTTTCGGTGGAGTGACTGGTATTGCGGTCGTTTTGAGCGCCATTATGCCGACAACCCCTGGAAATATCACATTTATTATCAATATGGCACTGCTTGTGCTGGGATTTATTTTTCTTGGAAAAAGTTTTGGAATCAAGACTGTCTATGTCAGTGTGCTGATGTCAGTTGGGTTAAGTGCAGCGGAGAAATGGTTCCCAATGTCTGCGCCACTCACCTCACAGCCGGTGCTGGAACTGATCTATGCGATCGTGCTTCCAGCGGCGAGTTCAGCCATCTTATTTAATGTCGGAGCTTCCGGTGGTGGTACGGATATTATCGCCATGATCTTAAAGAAATACACGAAACTGAATATCGGAGGTGCGCTGTTTCTGGTAGACCTGTTTATTGTACTTGCATCCTGCCTTGTCTTCGATGCGCAGACAGGTCTGTTTTCCCTCTGCGGACTTCTGGCAAAATCACTGGTGGTCGACAATGTGATCGAGAGTATTAACATGTGCAAATACTTCACCATTATCTGCAATGATCCGGAACCAATCTGTGAGTTTATCACCCAGAAGTTAAACCGCAGTGCAACGGTATATCATGCCGAGGGTGCTTATCAGCATAACGACAAAGCAGTTATTCTCTCTGTCATGAAGCGAAGCCAGGCTGTGGAACTCCGTAACTTCATCCACGAAAACCAGCCGTCCGCTTTCATTGCGATCACCAACAGCAGTGAGATTATCGGAAAAGGTTTCCGCGGGTTGAATTAGAAAACCAGAATTGCGAAAAAGTCCGAAAGTTTGCGGACATAGGGAAATTATGCTAAAATAGACGGCATATAAGATGAATGAATTTGACGGAAATTTGTTCAAAAATAACAGGTTTTATCGAACACTAAAAGGAGAGATAAAACAGGAGAAAACAGGAGAAGGATTTCATGAAAATTTGGGAAGATGAGAAACAGGTGTACATCAGAGCGAGCATGGAGCGCAATACGCCGGAACAGAATGCAGCGCTCAAAGAGCGTTTAGAACAGATCGACTGGTCGATTTTAGAACATATCCAGAGAAAAGAGACTGTGAATGAGCGCGGTGTGTTCGCACCGTTAGAAGCAGTGGAAGTGCCGGAGATCGAGGCGCGCAGAGACGAGTTTAAAGCAGCAGGACTGGATGCAATCCGGGCAGGAAAAGTAGGAGCAGTGCTTTTAGCTGGCGGACAGGGAACAAGACTGGGGTTGGACAGACCGAAGGGAACATTAAATATCGGTGTGAACCGGGAACTTTATTTATTCGAGCAGCTTTTCCGTAATCTGATGGATGTGACGGATGAAGCCGGTGCTTACGTTCCAATGTACATTATGACAAGCAATATTAATCATAAAGATACCGTTACTTTTTTTGAGGAGCATCATTATTTTGGCTATCCAAAAGACTATGTAAAATTTTTCATTCAGGAGATGGTTCCGGCATGTGACCACGAGGGACGTGTCTATATGGAATCTGATACCGAGGTGGCAATGTCTCCAAACGGAAACGGTGGATGGTTTGGTTCCATGGTGAGCGCAGGATTATTAGATGACATCCACGCAAGAGGACTTGAATGGATCAATGTGTTTGCAGTGGACAACTGCTTACAGAGAATTGCGGATCCGCTATTTATCGGCGCAACAATCGTTTCTGGCTGCGAGAGTGGAGCGAAGGTAGTGCGCAAGGCGGCACCGGATGAAAAAGTTGGCGTGCTTTGTACTGAGGATGGAAAACCATCTATCGCAGAGTATTATGAGATGACGCAGGAGATGGCAACTGCAAGAAAAGAGAATGGAGATCTGCTTTACGGCTTTGGCGTGATCTTAAACTATCTTTTCTCTGAAAAAAAATTAGAGCAGATCGCAGACGCACGTATGCCGATCCATGTGGTGGAGAAGAAAATTCCTCATATTGATCTGGAAGGAAATATGGTGAAACCGGAGCAGCCAAACGGATACAAGTTTGAAACTTTAGTGCTGGATATGGTACATATGATGGATGACTGCATTCCATATGAAGTTGTGCGTGAAAGAGAATTTGCACCGATCAAAAACCTTCACGGCGTGGATTCCTTAGACACTGCGAGAGAGTTGCTGAAAGGCTGCGGTGTCACATTATAATACCTTTGAAAAAAGCGGTCACTTTACAGAAAAAAGCAAAAAAGAACATGAAAAACCGCGTAAAATGGGCGTTTGCCGGGAATCCTGGCGGACGCCCATTTTGTGCAAAAGACCAAAGAAAATCTAAGAAATTTCGTAAAAACAACAGAAAAAGGAGAAAAACAACTAAAATATAACAAAAATACACTTTTCATATTGAACATATTGCACAATGAATACAGAAGAATTTTCAAGAAAGAAAGAAGTATTTTATATGTTTTTTTATAGGGGCGATTGCTATAATTCATCATGTAACAAGAAGTTACCAAATACATTAAGGGAGGTTTTCTTATATGAAAAAGAAAGTAGTTAGTGTAATTCTTGCAATGACAATGGTAGCATCCATGGCAATGGGATGCGGAAGCGGCTCTGATACAACAACATCAGACAATTCAACAACAACCACAACAAATGATGCAGCAGCATCCACAGAGGCATCCGATGCAGCAGACGCAACAGCAGATGCAGCAAACGGAGACTTAGCTGATAAAAAAGTTGGTGTATGTATTTATCAGTTCGCTGATAACTTCATGACATTATTCCGTGGAGAACTTGAGAACTACTTAGTAGAACAGGGATTCTCAAAAGACAATATCACAATCGTAGATGGTGCTAACGACCAGGCTACACAGACAAACCAGATCCAGAACTTCATCACACAGGGTGTTGACGTTTTGATCATCAACCCAGTTAACTCTTCATCCGCAGAGACAATCACAGATATGGTTGTTGAAGCTGGTATCCCTCTTGTATACATCAACCGTGAGCCAGATGCTTCTGAGGAGCAGAGATGGGCAGATAACAACTGGGATGTAACATACGTTGGATGTGACGCTCGTCAGTCCGGTACATACCAGGGCGAAATGATCGCTGATCTTGGTCTTGACACAGTTGATATGAACGGAAACGGAAAAATCGACTACATCATGATCGAAGGTGACCCAGAGAACGTTGATGCTCAGTATCGTACAGAGTACTCTATCAAAGCTCTTGAAGATGCCGGATTAGAAGTAAACTGCTTAGACGATCAGGTTGGTATGTGGGATCAGGCTACAGCCCAGCAGTTAGTAGCTAACTCCTTAAGCCAGAATGGTAATGATATCGAAGTTGTATTCTGTAACAACGACGCAATGGCACTTGGTGCTTTACAGGCAATCGAATCTGCAGGACGTACTGTAGGTGAAGATATCTACTTAGTAGGTGTTGATGCTTTATCAGAAGCACTTGAAGATGTTCTTGCAGGAACAATGACAGGTACTGTATTTAACGATCACTTCTCACAGTCCCACAGTGCAGCAGACGCAGCTATCAACTACTTATCAGGTGCTGGAAACGAGCACTACATTGGTTGTGACTACGTGAAAGTTACAAAAGACAATGCCCAGGAAATCCTTGACATGGTTAAATAATCAATCATTGCTACATTGAAAAAGTAAAATGAAAAAAGCGGTGCGGGTGTTTGAATGGCACCCGCACTTGTCTTGAAAAAAGACTGACACAAGACGATCTTAATTGATTTGATAACGAAAAGAATTATGAAAATGTCATGTATTTAAAACAGCGGAAGTAATAATGGATAAGGAATTCTGAATATTGACATTACACAGATTTTTGATCTGTATCAACATAAAATAAAACAGGTAATAGACCTGAATTTATAAAGGAGGAGCAAAATGGCTGAATATAAACTGGAGCTTAAGGGTGTTTGCAAATCTTTCCCTGGTGTAAAAGCGTTGGATAATGTACAGCTTTCATTAAGACCAGGAACAGTTCATGCACTGATGGGCGAAAACGGTGCAGGAAAATCCACTCTGATGAAATGCCTTTTCGGTATTTACAGAATGGATGCGGGGGAAGTCATTCTGGATGGCAAGAAGATTGAGATCAACAATCCGGATGAGGCAATGAAGTATGGTATTGCGATGGTACATCAGGAATTACAGCCGGTACCTGCAAGAAGCGTGGCAGAGAACCTTTATTTAGGACGTTTCCCGACCAAGGGATTCGGACCATTTAAGATGATCGACCACAAAACTATGTATGCAGAGACAGAGAGATGGTTAAAAGAGGTAAAAATGGATTTTGATCCAAAAGCACAGCTGGGATCGCTTTCCATTGGACAGATGCAGTCCGTAGAAATTGCAAAGGCAGTTTCACAGCAGGCAAAAGTCGTGATCTTCGATGAGCCGACATCTTCTCTTTCTGATAATGAAGTAGAAGCATTGTTCCGTATCATGAACGATCTGAGAGATAAGGGCGTTGCAATGGTTTACATTTCCCACAAGATGGATGAGATCAAGCGTATCGCAGATGATATCACGATCATGCGAGATGGTACCTATGTAGGAACCTGGCCGGCAGCAGAACTTACCACAGATCAGATCATTGCAAAAATGGTAGGACGTGAACTTACAAATGTATATCCACCGAAGGAGAACAAACCGGGTGAAGTGATCATGGAAGTAAAAGACTTATGTTCTATCCATGAAAAATCATTCCAGCATGTAAGTTTCCAATTAAGAAAAGGAGAGATCCTTGGATTTGGTGGACTGGTAGGTGCACAGAGAACCGAGTTGATGGAAGGTATCTTCGGTATCCGTGGTGTTGCATCCGGCGAGATTTATATGCACGGCAAGAAAACCAGGATCAAACATCCTATCGATGCAATGAATGCAGGTATCGGACTTATTACAGAGGACCGTCGTGGAAATGGTATTTTCGGATGCCTTTCAATCAAAGACAATGTAGGTGTCTCTGTATACAATAAATTCCTTAAAGCAGGATTTGTGTTAGACCACAAGAAAATCAATCAGGTTGTGGATGACAGCATTAAGAAGTTAAGCATTAAGACACCAAGTATGAAGGAACACATCGCAAACCTGTCCGGTGGTAACCAGCAGAAGGTTATCGTTGCAAGATGGCTGGCAAATGATCCGGACGTACTGATCATGGATGAGCCGACACGTGGTATCGACGTTGGTGCAAAACATGAGATTTATGAGATCATGAGTGATCTGGCAAAACAGGGAAAAGCAATCATTATGATCTCATCAGAAATGTCAGAACTTCTTGGTATGGCAGACAGAATCTGCGTTATGTGTAATGGTAAACTTACCGGCGAGATCGATCAGCCGGAAGAGATGACTCAGGCAAGAGTCATGAGCTTTGCAACCAAATTCTGATAGAGGAGGACAATAGAATGGAAAAGACAAAACAGCAGAAAGCAAAAGATTTTATTATCAACAATGGCGTTATCATTGTAATGTTTATTCTGGTTATCTACACCGGATTGACATCTGATAACTTCCTTACACGAAACAACTTAATGAACATTTTGATGAACATGAGTTCACGACTTGTCATCGCCCTTGGTATTGCAGGATGTGTAATCACCGCAGGATGTGACCTTTCCGCAGGACGTATGATCGGTTTCGCAGCATGTATTGCCGGTACATTATTACAGCGTATTGATTATTCCGGAAAGTTCTTCCCGGATATGCAGCCAATGAATGTATTCCTGGCATTGATCGTTGTCATGGCAATCTGTGCAGCATTTGGTAGCATCACAGGTTTCTTCATCGCTTACCTAAGCGTACCTCCATTCATTGCTACGCTGGCAATGATGGAAATTGTTTATGGTATTTCCCTGATCTACACAGGAGCTACACCACTTGGTGGTTATGTAAAATCCTACACAGACATCGCAAACGGCAAATTCCTTGGAATCAGCTGGCTGATCTGGATCGCAATTTTAGTAGCAGTTATCACATGGTTCATCTTCAACATGACACGTCATGGAAAATATATGTATGCAATCGGTGGTAATCCACAGGCAGCAGAAGTTGCAGGTGTTCCTGTAAAAGCAACCATGATCTTAATCTACATGAAAGCAGCAGCTATGTATGGTCTTGCAGGTTTCATGCTTGGCGCAAAAGCCGGTGGTGCATCCGTTAACTTAGGATATGGTTACGAAATGGAAGCGATCGCAGCTTGTACGATCGGTGGTGTATCCGTTACAGGTGGTCGTGGTAAAGTTTCTTCCGCTATCATCGGTGTTGCTGTATTCGAGTTATTAAAAGCAGCATTACAGTACTTGGGAGTAGATGCGAACGCACAGTACATTGCAATTGGTATCGTAATCTTCGTAGCTATTTCTCTTGATATCAGAAAATACGTTGCTAAGAAATAATAAAATACAAATAATTTTGAAACATCATATGTTTTATATTATAATAATAGCGGCTGGAGCTTTTCAGCCGCTATTATTACTTAAGGGAGAAAAAGAATGACAACACAGACAATTTTAGAACAGGCAGGAATTCCATTACTTTTATTTGTGATCTGTATGTATTATGGATTGAAACTGATGATTTTGCAGGATGTTTCAACCATTCGGGGAAAGAATAAAGAACCGGTAAAAGATGAAAAGGCGTATGCAAAAAAAGGTGGAGCGCTCATTCTCTTTTTTGGTTTTGCAACACTTGTAATGACGTTTCTTCTTTTTGTGGATCTTTATGTCGCACTGGCACAGATTGTAATCTGTACGATTATTTTTGGCGTTTTGTGGAAAAAAATGAATGACAAATACGGTGCATAAAGAAAGATGGAAAAGAAATAAAAGAAAATAAAGGGCAGAAATTATGAACCAATATACCGTTTTACTTGTAGATGATGAGGAAGAAGTATTTCAAGTCATCATGAAAAAACTCGATTGGGAGAGCATGGGATTTTCCATTGCAGGCTATGCCAGAAATGGTGTGGAGGCTTTGGAAATGGCGGAGGAACTGCAGCCGGATGTGGTCATGACAGATATCAAGATGCCATATATGGACGGACTTACACTCTGCAAAAAGCTCAAAGAACTCTACCAGAAAGTGAAAGTGATCATTTTCTCCGGCTTTGATGAATTTGAGTATGCGAAAGAGGCAATTAAAATTGAGGCCGAGGAGTATATTTTAAAACCGATCAATTCCAATGAACTGCGGGAAGTGTTTGAGCGGATCAAGGTCAACCTCGATAAAGAGCTGGACGAAAAAAGAAATATCGACAAACTGCGGGAATATTATATGGAAAGTCTTCCTGTTTTACAGGAGAATTTTTATACTTCGCTGATTGAAGGAAGAATCCCGGAGTCACAGATTGAAAAATATGTGCAAAACTATCAGATCAACCTGACAGGACCATACTATGTGGTCACTGTTTTACATATCAGTACAACGAATCCGGAAAATGTGTCAATTGATCCATTTTTACTCACTGTCTCTGTGAAAAAACTTGCGGAGGAACAGTTGACCGAGAAATGGAATTGCAGGACGGTGACCTATCTTGGAGATATCCTTGTGATCGCACAGCTTTCCGATGTGGACAGCGTCACACATTTTACCGATGATATGGATCGGTTCTGCAAAATGGCAAAGCGTGTCTGCAAGGCGACTGTCACCGCGGGAATCGGTCATGTGTGCAATCAGCTTTCACAGCTTTCACTCTCTTATCATGGCGCAAAGAATGCAACCTCTTATCGTGTTTTATATGGAAATACAAGAGCCATCAATATCGCAGAGATGGATCCACAGGAGAGCGTGGATGAACACTGGGAGGAAGCTTACATCGAGAAAATTTTAAAGAAAGTCAAGATGGGCGAGCAGGAGCCGTTGGAGGAAGCAATTGCAGAGTTTACGGGGCAGATGGCAAAGACGAGAATGTCTCTGCAGAACTACCGGATTCTTGTCATGGAACTGATTGCAGAAATTTTCCGGTTTGGAAGCAATAACCAGATTAACATGGACGAAGTGTTTGGCAACAACAGCGATTTATATAATCAGGCATTACAGTTGGAATCCACAGATGCGCTTGGTGCATGGCTGAAGGAAAACTGTATGAAGATGCAGCGCCAGGTGACAAATGAACGTCAGGACACCACAAAATCTTTTGTGACAAGAGCAGTAGAGTATGTGAAGGAGCATTATGCAGATCAGGAGTTGAGTATTGAGACGATATGCAGTTATCTGAATGTGAGTGCAGCATATTTTTCCACTGTTTTTAAGAAGGAAACCGGAAAAACATTTATCAATTATCTCACGGACTATCGCATGGAGCAGGCAGTGGATCTGCTTTTGACGAAAGACGAGAAAACTTATATTATTGCAGAAAAAGTTGGATATTCTGATCCGAACTATTTCAGCTATGTGTTTAAAAAACAATTTGGAATGTCACCATCAAAATATAAGGCAGGTAAGTTGGGCGAAAAGTGAAAACAATAGAAAAATTTTACCGGAAAATAGCGGAATACCTTGCAAAACGTGTCAAACCCCAGACGATACAGTTTACGATATCGGTTTCATTTACGATTATCTCTGTATGCAGTATGGGGATTCTTGGCGTGACACTTTATAATCGTTTTGTCAATCGAATGGAGGACATGACAATCGAAAGCTCGGAGCAGCTTTTGAATCAGACTGCCATCAATCTGGAAACGTATCTTAGAAACATGCGGCGCATTTCGGATGCGATGTACTATAGTGTCATTAAGGATAAGGATCTTGCAGTGGATTCTGTGGATGAGGAGATGAACCTTTTATATGAGGCGAATAAAGACAACCTGATCAGTATCGCATGTTATACGAACGATGGTAAATTGGTTGCAGCAGCACCGGTCACCAATGAGAAGGATAATTCGGACATTGTCGATCAGGAGTGGTTTGTCAATGCGGTGGATCAGATGGAAAACCTGCATTTTTCCACTCCACATGTACAGAATCTGTTTGATAATGCAACTTACCGCTATTACTGGGTTGTTTCCTTAAGCCGTGCAGTGGAACTGACAAGCAACGGAAATTCTACGCTGGGTGTTTTGCTGGTTGATATGAACTACAGCAGCATTGAGCAGCTTTTTAATAAGGCAAATACAGATAATTCATCGGAATATGTCTATCTGATGGACAGCGATGGTGAGATTATCTATCATCCGAAGCAGAAACTGATTTACACAAATCTTTATGAGGAAAATAATCTTGAGGCGGTTCATTATGATGACGGTTCCCATCAGGAGATTTTCCAGGGGGAAAAGAGACTTATCACCGTCAAGACGGTCAGCTATACCGGCTGGAAAATTGTGAGCGTTGTGCCAATGAGCGCCTTTAATATGGGACTTTACGGTACGCGAATGTTTGTGATTATGTTGATGGCGTTGTCGATGCTGATGATTATTATCATCAATCAGCTTGTGTCTGCAAGAATCGCAAAACCATTACAGCGTCTGAATGAATCCGTCAAAGAATGGGAAGCGGGAAATCTGAATCCTACTATATATGTAGGCGGATCGTTGGAAGTAGAACATCTGGGAAAGACGTTGCGCTCTACGGTAGAACAGATTAACCAGTTGATGCATGATATTTTGTATGAACAGGAAGAAAAAAGAAAAAGTGAACTGGATGCATTGCAGTCACAGATCAATCCACACTTTTTGTATAATACACTGGATTCTATTGTATGGATGATCGAGGGCGAACGCTACGAGGATGCGGTCTTTATGATCACGCAGCTTGCGAGTCTGTTCCGTATCAGTCTAAGCCGCGGAAAAACGATCATCAGCGTTGAAGATGAGATCAAACACGCAAAGAATTACATGAATATCCAGAAAATTCGTTATAAAAACAGCTTTGCAATTGATTTTTCCATAGAGGAGGAAATTTTGCACTGCTGTACGGTAAAACTCGTGGTGCAGCCGCTGCTGGAAAATGCGATTTATTATGGCGTGGAAGGAATGGATGGTGAAGGCGAGATCCATGTAAAAGGTTACCGGAAAGAGGACGATATTTATATAGAAGTCAGCGATAACGGACTTGGTATGCCGCAGGATATGGTGGAACAGCTTCTGACCGACAATAACCGTGTGAGAAAGCATGGTTCCGGTGTGGGTGTGATCAATGTACATAATCGTATCCGTCTGCGGTTTGGCAAGCCATATGGCCTTGAAATCGAGAGTATGCCGGATGAGGGAACCACCATTCGTATCCATCTGCCGTATATTCCATATGAACCGGAAAAACTGGAACTGCTGGAAAACGGAAAGATGCAGGAACTGAAAGGGGGAAAGAGCAATGAAGAAAAATAGGATTTATTTTGGATTGCTCATTCTTGCCCTGGTAGTGACGATTGTCTGGACATCCGCTGGCATGCTTGGAGTGAATAAAGAAGAGAAAAAATACAGTGTGTCTGTGATCGTCAACGACAGCAACAATGACCGCTGGATCGCAATGCGCGAGGGACTGGAGCAGGCAGCGAAAGATGACGATATTCAGTTAAATTATGTTTCCACCGGTGTCTTTGCAAGTGAAGATGAAGAAAAGGCGCTGATCGAGCGTGAAGTGGAGAATGGAGCAGATGGAATTATCGTACAGCTTGTCTCAAGTGAGGACACCTATGCAGTTTTTGAGAAAATAGATTCTTCTGTAGCGGTGATGTTATTGGAAACAGATGCGGTGTCGGAGGGAGTTTATTCCGTGACAGCCCCGGATAATCTCTGGATTGGTGAAGCACTGGCACAGACAGTTTTGCAGGATTATGGGGATTCTTTATCTGAGAAAAAAATTGGAATTCTCAGCGGAAACCAGAATCAGCTTTCCATGCAGCAGAGGCTTGGCAGCGTGAAAAAGCTGCTGGAGGATGAGAACATAGAGCCGGTCTGGATTTTGTCCGGTCAGGGGGAGAATCTGTCATCGGAACTTGTGACAAAACAGGCAGATGAATCGGTGGATATTCTGATCACATTGGGAAATGCGGAGACAGAAACAGCAGTGGATTATCTGCAGGCGGATACCAGTTATAAACGACAGTTTATGATTTATGGGGAAGGGTGTTCGGATAAAACGGTATATTATCTGGACAAAGGCATAATTAAGTCGCTTGTAGTACCAAATGAATTTAACATGGGATACCAGAGCGTACATACGATTGCGGAACAAATCAAATACAAGTTTTCCAGTGCAGAAAGCACGACGGTGGACAGTCTTGTGATCAACAGGCAGAATCTGTATGATGAGGAGAACCAGAAGACATTATTCCCGATCGTGCAGTGAATCAGAGGGATCATGGTGTGGATAAAACAGGAAGAAAGAGAGAAGGTATGGCATGGGAAGTGCAAAACAGAGGATTTCAGGTGCATTGATCCTGACATTGGGTGCATCAATGCTTGTGGGATGTGAACTGCCGGAGAGAAATACACAGGTGAAAAGTATCAAGATCGGCGTGACACTTTATGATCAGTATGATGCTTTTCTTTCTGAGCTGATGGAAGATTTTAACACCTATGCAGCAGCGAAGGAAGAGGAGACAGGAATCGCCATTAATGTGGAAGTCTATAATGCGTCACAGAGTCAGGCGACACAGAACAATCAGGTGGAAGCTATGGCACAGGATGGATGCGACATTATCTGTGTGAACTTAGTGGATCGTACGGATCCTACAACGGTCATTGATCTCGCGGAGAAAAATGATATCCCTGTCATTTTCTTCAACCGTGAGCTGGTGGAAGAGGATTTAGAGCGCTGGGATAAATTGTATTATGTGGGGGCGAAGGCATTTGAATCTGGAATGATGGAAGGACAGATTGCCGCAGCGGCTTTTTTACAGGATCCATCGGTCGACAGAAATCAGGACGGAGTCTACCAGTATGTTGTGCTTGAGGGGGAGCCGGGACATCAGGATGCAATAGTCCGCACGGAATACTCGGTGAATACGATTGTTTCCAGCGGGATTGAGGTGGAAAAACTGGGTTATGCCATTGCTAACTGGAACCGTGCACAGGCACAGAATAAAATGACACAGCTTTTGAGCCAGAATGGCAATAAAATAGAGTTAGTGATCGCAAACAATGACGATATGGCAGTGGGGGCGATCGATGCATTGAAGGCCTCAGACCTAAGCCGGGAGGAATGGCCGGTAGTAGTCGGAATCGACGGCACGGACGTTGGACTTGAGGCAGTGAAGAATGGCGAGATGGTCGGTACCGTCTATAATGACAAAGAAGGACAGGCAAAGGGAATGTTGGAACTTTCTTTTGCACTTGCCACGGGCGGAAATCTGGAGGATCTGAATCTGGAGGATGGAAAATACATAAGAATGCCTTATGCAAAAGTCGGACCGGATGATGTGGATGAATATTTGGACAGATAACGTTTCTGGCAGACAGGAAATGAATGGGAGCAAAGATTTGAAGACAATCATTTATTTTAAAGGTGTCTATGACACGCTTGATTTATTTACAGATCATTTGATCGAGGCATTTGAATCCATGGGATATGGGACATTTGTGTATCACACTGCAAATGAGGAAGTGTGCAAAAAGATGTTGCTCCGCCTTCTGGATGAATCACAGGAATTTGCAGTAGTGACATTTAATAACCTCGGATACAATCTTTCTTTTGAACAGTCTGAAGCAGCGGAGGATGAAGAGAAAAAACCGGAAGAACATAATATATGGAATTATTTTCATATCCCATATATTGACATTCTCATGGATCATCCGTTTCATTATGAGAAACCGCTTTGCAATATGCCGGAAACGGCAGTGATCCTCTGCACAGACCGCAATCATGTGAAATATATCCGGCGTTTTTTCAAAAACATCCATCGGACAGATTTCCTTCCACATGCAGGAGTGGAACTGGGACATAAGCATAAACCTCTGAATGACCGCAATATCGATGTGCTGTATGCAGGGGCACTTCCAATCTATACGGTCGCAAAGATGATCCCGGATCTTCATTCCATCCCGGAAGTCGACGGTGAGCATATGATGCAGTCGGTGTTGGGCGAACTGGTGCAGCACCCGGAACAGACGACAGAACAGGCGATAGAAGCATATGTAAAGTCAGTGCGTGGAGATATATCCGACGAGCGTTTACAGGAGATCATTGTAAAAATGCGGTTTCTGGATTCCTACGCGACGTCTTTTTTTCGGGAGCAGGCGGTGCGCATCCTTGTGGAGAGCGGCATTCATGTGACCGCGTATGGTGTTGGCTGGGAACAGTGCGAATGGAGTGATAATCCGTATCTGACATATGGGGGAAAGGTGCTTGCACCGCAGATTCTTCCGCTTATGAACGACTCCAAGATCGTATTAAATACCATGACCTGGTTTAAAGCAGGTGCGCACGACCGTATTTTTAATGGTATGCTTGCAGGTGCGGCGGTAGTGACAGATGATTCCACTTACCTGCGCAGAACCTTTACGGATGGAAAAGAACTTGTGATGTTTTCATTAAAGGAATTGCAGACACTGCCGGAACGGGTATTTGACTTGTTTGGCCACAGCTCCCACATGCAGGAGCTGGCAGATTGTGGATATCGTGCCGCAAAAGAGGGGCATACGTGGAAAAACAGGGCGGAGTATATCAGGGAGTGTTATTTGGACGAATAGAACATCAAGATACTTTCACAGGGAATTTTGGAGAGCGGTTTCGCCAGAGCATGGAAAAATGGAGGAGCGGAGACGAATGCACATTTTAATGTATCGTTGGAAGGCATACAATTACCGGGATATTGAACAGACATTCCGCCTGTTGGGGCATACGGTGGATAATATAGAGCAGGAACTTGGAAATTATGACATTGATCCTGATTTTGAGGCGGAAATCGAGGCGCTGATGGAAAAGAAACATTATGATATGGTGTTTACGGTCAATTATTTTGCGCTGATCTCAAATACCTGTCAGAAAATAGGTGTGAAATATGTGTCATGGACGTGTGACAATCCACTGATCAGCATGTATCATGTCTCTGTTTTTAACGACTGCAACTACATTTTTACATTTGATAAAACAAACTATCTGGAATTTAAAGAGATGGGAGTCAAACATATCTGGTATCTTCCACTTGCAGTGGATGTTGACCGGATCGACATGATTTTACAGAAGTCAGAGGACAGTGTAAAATACGGCGGTGACATTGCATTCGTGGGAAGCCTTTATGAGAGAAATTCCTACGACAGGATCAAGCCTACGCTGCCGGAATATCTGAGAGGCTATTTTGATGCGGTGATGGAAGCACAGCTTAACATCAGTGGTGCAAATATCGTGGAACCAATGCTCACAACGGATATTTTAGAACAGCTGCAACAGCATTTTTCACTGGAAAAGTCGGAGGGTTCTTTCTCGGATCTCGGACTGATCTTCCAGACAACGGTACTTGGGTTTAAAATCGCAGAGATTGAGAGACGGCGCGCGCTGATCGAACTGTCAAAACATTTCCATGTGAATGTGTACAGTAACAGCAATGTCTCGGATCTTGTGAGAGTGCAGTACTGCGGCTCTGTCGATTATTGGAGCGAGATGCCAAAAGTGTTCCACGAGTCGAAAATAAACCTGAACTTCACGATCCCCAATATTAAAAGCGGGATTCCGCTCCGCATATGGGATGTACTGGGGGCAGGAGGATTTCTGATGACAAATTATCAGGCGGAGATCCCTCTTTATTTTAAGGAAGGGGAAGACCTGATGTGTTTTGACGGTGTGGAAGATCTGGCAGAGAAAGCGGGCTATTATCTGGAACATGAGAAGGAACGTAGGGAGATTGCCCATAACGGCTATGCGAAAGTGAAACAACATCATTCTTATGTAAACCGTATAGAGACGATTTTAGAGACGATCGCATAAAAAAGACTGTTGCATGAAAACTGATTCATGTGACAGTCTTTTTAACAATAGCGGTCTAACATCATCCCGGAGTAGATCGAAGTGATATATGGTGTCGCAAAATTATGTCCGGGGTTCTTGTAGGCTACAATAATTTTGTTCACGTAATTCATCGGGTCAATAGACGCCTCTGCTGCTTTGCTGTTTAATGTATCCTTGAATTGATTCAGGATTGCAAAATTATCCTGCGCATCTTCGGCAGTTGCGGCATCGTACAGAAGACTGCGGTCGATATGCAGATAATTGTCGGCGTCTAATTCCAATCCCATCGCTTCTAATTCATTGCGGTAGTCTTTTGCAACACTGCTCATGTCAGAGACGAGCTTATTAGGACGCTGGGCGTCAGAATACGAATGACCGATCCTGATCACTTCGTTATAAGCATTGGCGAGTCTGCTGACATTGTCCGCAACGGCATCGGCATCTGTCTTGAAATCGATCGTTGCCTCTGAGCCATCCTTGCTGATTCCGTTTAATGTCAGATTAAACTGGTTATTTACCATAAATGAATTCGAGTAGGAGGAATGTTCTTTCCCATTTAAAACAAAAGAAGAATTCCCGGCTTTCTGTGCAATCTGATCGATTCCTAAAAGCTTCATCGCGTGCATGGAGGAGGGACTTGCATCCGGCAGGATCTGGAACAGATAGTCTTCATCATCTGCAATGCCGGTCTGGCTGGAGGAGAGCACAAGTGCATTATCTCCTTTACTGTTCTGGACCATGGAGGCATTGATGCCGATTTTCGAGTGGTTGATCAACTGCATCAGTTTTTGCTGGACATCTGCATTGGAATCCTTACGGTCGACAGAAAACTGAAATTCATAAGAATTCGTATTCGTGTTCAGGTCAAAGGAATAAATGCCGGGTGTAAACTGATAGCGATCCGGCTGAAGGTAATTTCCACGGTTAATCTGTTCTGCTGCTAACTGCTTTACTGCTATATGAAAGGTAGTTGTATCCGGAGTGTCGTCGTTTCCAATGTATTCTGCGGTTACGACATCTTCGTCCGAAGACTGGGCGATCTTTTTGGAAAAAGCTTTTTCAATGCCCTGGCCGCTGCTTGAAAGTGAAGCTGCGATATGCTGGATGTCTCCGACACTTTCCTTGATATCAATCGCATATTTTTTCGCTTCCCCAAGGTTTTTGATCTTGTACAGAGGGGATTCTTTATTTGTTTTTACAATTTTATTATAGGTGTCACGCAACTGGCTTTTCTTGTGCGTGTCATAGCGCGATACAGTCGAATTGCCATAGGTACTCAGATAGTACTGGTAGGCGCTGTCAATGGCTGCCATAGATGTTCCCCTCCTTTCTTCCTTGAAATCATAATGCAGTACTTTCTTAATATAATAAGAAGTAATTCGTTATGCGGGGATGAAAATCCGTTTCATTAGATTACAGAATATATATCGGTAGTTCTATAAAAAATATTTATCTTTTTTTGCATTATTATAGGAAATGTGGAAAAAAGCAAGAAAAAAACAAAAAAATTTGTTGACGACCAATATTCTGTGTGCTATATTAGTCTAGCGATGGAAGTAGGTCTTTTTTTTATGCCTTTTTTTAGGTCGGACTTATTTTCGACTAAAAGGTGTAGAAAAACACAAAGAATTTAATGGAGGTGGAAGTTGTGCGCACGAAAATAACACTGGCATGTACAGAATGCAAGAATCGTAATTACAACACGACAAAAGACAAGAAAGCTCATCCAGACAGAATGGAAACCAAAAAGTATTGTAGATTCTGTAAGACTCATACATTACACAAGGAAACCAAATAGTTTAGCTGGGTGAAGGAGTGAGAAAATGGGAGAAACCGAGAAATTAGTAAAAGCTCCGGAAAATGGTCAGCACATGAGCCTGCTGGCGAAACTGTCGAGCTGGTTTACCGGTCTCAAGGCTGAATTCAACAAGATTATTTGGCCAGACAAACAATCACTTGCAAGACAGACAGGAGCCGTTGTTGCGACGTCTGTTGTTTTAGGTCTTGTCATCGCTCTTCTGGATTTTTTGATCCAGTATGGCGTTGATTTCCTTGTAGGTTTAAGTTTTTAATTGGAGGCAAAGGTAATTATGGCAGAAGCACACTGGTATGTAGTTCATACCTACTCAGGATATGAGAATAAGGTAAAAGCCAATATCGACAAGACAATCGAAAATAGACATCTGGAAGATCAGATCTTAGAGGTCCGTGTTCCGATGCAGGACGTTGTTGAGTTGAAGAATGGCGCAAATAAAACCGTATCAAAGAAGATGTTTCCGGGATACGTACTTATCAATATGGTTATGAATGATGACACCTGGTATGTTGTCAGAAATACCCGTGGTGTTACCGGATTCGTTGGTCCGGGGAGCAAGCCGGTACCGCTTACCGATATGGAAATGAAACCATTAGGTATCAAGACTGAGAACGTTGAGGTTGATTTTGCAGAGGGTGACACAGTGACTGTTATCGGCGGCGTCTGGAAGGATACCGTTGGTGTGATCCAGTCCATGAACCACAGCAAGCAGATCGTTACCATCAATGTGGAACTTTTTGGTCGCGAAACACCAGTAGAAATAAGTTTCGCAGATATTAAGCTTATGAAATAAGCAGACTTGTATGACAAGTTCAAAATTTATTAAGGAGGCAATTTTCCAATGGCAAAGAAAGTAGAAGGATACATCAAATTGCAGATTCCTGCGGGCAAGGCTACACCTGCTCCTCCAGTTGGACCTGCACTTGGACAGCACGGCGTTAACATCGTTGAATTTACAAAACAGTTCAACGCAAGAACAGCCGATCAGGGAGATTTAATCATTCCTGTAGTTATTACAGTATACGCAGACAGAAGCTTCAGCTTCGTTACAAAGACACCGCCTGCTCCTGTATTAATCAAGAAAGCCTGCAACATTAAATCTGGTTCTGCAACACCGAACAAGACAAAGGTTGCTACACTTTCCAAAGCAAAATTACAGGAAATCGCAGAATTAAAAATGCCTGACTTAAATGCAGCATCTTTAGAGGCAGCTATGAGCATGATCGCTGGTACTGCAAGAAGTATGGGCGTTACAGTGGAAGAATAGAATTTACAAAAACAGCAAATTCATTGGAAGAATGCAAGAGTGGCATTCTTCTGAGAAATTCTGCAAAAAATAACGATATTTATTAACGATTATGTGGGAGGGCCCTCTCCCGATAATACCACCAGGAGGTTTTTTTAGAATGAAAAGAGGAAAGAAATATCAGGAAGCTGTGAAAAGTTTTGATAAGGCTGCTCAGTACGATGTTGCTGAAGCAATCAGCCTGGTAAAGAAAAACGCAACAGCTAAATTTGATGAGACAATCGAACTTCACATCAGAACAGGTTGTGATGGACGTCATGCAGAACAGCAGATCCGTGGTGCGGTTGTATTACCACACGGAACAGGAAAAACTGTTAAAGTATTAGTATTCGCAAAGGGTACTAAATTAGATGAAGCACAGGCAGCTGGAGCTGACTACGTTGGTGGAGAGGAATTAATTCCAAAGATCCAGAACGAAGGATGGTTAGATTTCGACGTTGTTGTTGCTACACCTGATATGATGGGTGTTGTTGGACGTTTAGGACGTGTATTAGGACCTAAAGGTTTAATGCCAAACCCAAAAGCTGGAACAGTTACTATGGACGTTACAAAAGCTGTTAACGACATCAAAGCTGGTAAGATTGAATACAGATTGGACAAAACAAACATTATCCACGTGCCAGTTGGAAAAGCTTCTTTTACAGAAGAACAGTTAAGCGACAACTTCCAGACCCTTATGGGAGCTATCAACAAAGCTAAGCCTTCAAGCTTAAAAGGTCAGTACATTAAGAGTGCAACAATCACTTCTACAATGGGACCTGGTGTAAAATTAAACGTAGTTAAGATTGCTCAGTAATCAGAATTATTTTTAATTTTTGTTGACAACCCCAATATACAATGTTATAATGCACAAGGCGTTGTGAGAACAGCGTCTTGCATATTGCCGAAGACAGTAGGTGCCTGACAGGCGTAACACTAGACCTACCGAGGAGATCTTATAGATGAATTTCATCTATAGCAGAATCATTTATGATTTTATACCTCTCTGTCTTTGACAGAGAGGTTTTTTAGTGATAAACCTCAACGTCTTTTATGCAGTCATGCAGTGGTTTTTGATCACTGCCCAAAATAATAAAAGGAGGTGCACGATTCGTGGCAAAAGTAGAACTTAAACAGCCTATCGTACAGGAAATTTCTGAAAACATCAAAGATGCACAGTCAGTAGTAGTTGTTGACTACCGTGGACTTACTGTTGCAGAAGATACTCAGTTACGTAAAGCATTAAGAGAAGCTGGTGTTTCTTACAAAGTTTATAAGAATACATTAGTTAACCGTGCTATTGCAGGAACTGAATTCGAAAGCTTAAAAGAGTCTCTTGAAGGACCAAGTGCATTCGCTATTTCTAAAGACGATGCAACAGCTCCAGCAAGAATCTTAGCAAAATTTGCAAAGACAGCTCCAGCTCTTGAAATCAAAGCCGGTGTTGTGGAAGGAACTTTCTACGATGCAAATGGTATGAAAGCTATCGCAAACGTACCATCAAGAGAAGAACTTCTTTCCAAATTACTTGGAAGCTTACAGTCTCCTATCACCAACCTTGCTCGTGTTCTTAACCAGATCGCAGAGAACGGTGGTGCAGTAGCTACAGAAGCTGCTCCGGCAGAAGAAGCAGAAGCTCCAGCTGAGGCTTAATCAGCAAACAGAGATCCTGTCAGACAGGAATGAAATCAAGAATCACCGGTAACAGCCGGTCAATAATTAAATTTTAATGGAGGAAATTAAAATGGCAAAATTAACAACAGCAGAATTTATTGAAGCTATCAAAGAGTTAAGCGTATTAGAATTAAATGATTTAGTAAAAGCTTGTGAAGAAGAATTTGGCGTATCTGCAGCAGCAGGCGTTGTAGTAGCAGCAGCAGGCGGAGAAGCAGCAGCAGCTGAAGAGAAAACAGAGTTCGACGTAGAGTTAACAGAAGTTGGACCAAACAAAGTTAAAGTTATCAAAGTTGTTCGTGAAGCAACAGGATTAGGATTAAAAGAAGCTAAGGACTTAGTTGATGGAGCTCCTAAGATCCTTAAAGAAGCAGCTGACAAAGCTACAGCTGATGATATCAAAGCTAAACTTGAAGCTGAAGGCGCTAAAGTTACTCTTAAATAATTTCATTATTTTTGAAGAATTAGCTATTTTAAAGCCATGGTGTATGTGCACCATGGCTTTTTGTGTACTTTATGCAAAAATATGTTATTTTTTTATTTTTGTCGGTAAAAATAACGAATAACCATTGCTTTCACTGAAAAAAGAATGTACAATAGTGATAATACGAAAATAGAAAAGGTGCGGACCACATGAAGAACAAAACGCAGGAAAACGAGAAGAAAACGATAATTCCAAAACAGAAAAAACAGCGGTCAGTGAAAAAGGAGAAAAGCGCAGTGACAAAGAAAACTGCTAAAAAAACCAGAAACAGCAGCATGGCAGTCAAACTGGTGGCGATTCTTGTACTGATGGTAGCTGTGACCATGGTATCAAATGTGATCAACTATGATGCAATGGTGAAGATGAACCATTCGATCAAAGATGTCACAGACAGCAAAGTGCCGGATCTGCAGAATGCTTACAACATACAGTATAGTCTTGAAGCAGTACAGAAGGATTTCTATCGTTATCTTGCGACAACAAAAGGTGAGACAAGCCATACAGAAGCCAGAAATGATTATGCAGCGGATCGGGAGGCTGTGGCTGATCTTGTGCAGCAGATGTATGATGCCACAGAGGGTGACGGACAGAAACAGATTATGCAGAAAATCTATGATGGTGTGAACAACGTTCTGGAACGTATGGACAATGCCATGGAAAAATACGACGATGGAAAGACTGGAAAAGTTTCCATCGAAGTCAATGTGATCCGTGTCTGCATGGAAGAGGTGAATGCTTATATTACCGGAATCCAGCAGAAGAGTGTGAATGAGATGGATGAGGCAACAGCTCAGGCACATGCTACTTATCAGGCAGTTTCCAAGGTGTGTGTTGGAATGGCCGTGGCATCTATTCTTGTTGGAGTGGCAGGAATTCTTGTTATTCTGATCGGCGTTGTGAAGCCAATGCGCGCAGCAACCAGAGATCTCATGAAGATGATCACTGAGATCGATGGGGGAAGTGGTGATCTTACTGCACATCTGAAGGTCAGAGGCAATGATGAGATCGGACAGATGGTCCGGGGATTCAATCAGTTTATAGATGTGTTGAGAAATCTGATCGAGAAGATAAAAAAAGGTTCCGGAGAACTCGAACATACAGCGGCGAGTGTTGACAACGGAGTCCGCGCAGCAGGCGATAAGATCACAGGTACATCTGCAACGATGGAACAGCTGGCAGCCAGCATGGAGGAAGTATCCGCAACCGTTATTAATATTACTGAAAATATTGAGAGCATCCGAAAAGACATCACAGTTATGGCAGATAAGACAGGAGAGGGACTTGAACGTGTGGACAGTATCCGCCAGAAGGCAGAGGGTATGAAGGCAGATGCAACTGCAAGCCAGGTGTCTGCAGCCGATATGGTGGCGCGTATTTCAGGAGAACTTTCCACTGCGATTGAACAGAGCAAACAGGTGGAAGAGATCAATAAGCTTACAGATGAGATCTTGTCAATTTCTTCACAGACAAATCTTCTTGCATTGAATGCTTCCATTGAAGCAGCAAGAGCCGGGGAAGCCGGAAAAGGCTTTGCGGTCGTTGCAGATGAGATTCGGAAGCTTGCGGATGAAAGCAGAAATACAGCTAATGGAATTCAGAATATCAGTAAGATGGTAACAGAATCGGTAGAAAACTTAGCTGGAAATGCGGGCAAGATGCTTGATTTTGTAAATCAGGACGTCTTGAATGACTACAAGGGAATGGTTGAATCCGGTGAGACTTACAATGAGGATGCCGTACAGATGAATGAGATGATGCAGGATCTTCAGAGTGTAGCAGAGAATCTCCGCCGGGCTGCAAATGAAATTTCGGAGGCTGCAGATGGCGTATCCAATGCAGTGAACCAGAGCGCAGCGGGCGTGTCTAATGCGGCAGAGTACACTTCTGAACTTGCAGGTCATATGACCGGAATCAATGAATCTGTCGAGAAGAATGTGAACATCGCAGAATCATTGAAGAATGAAGTCGCAGGATTCCAGTGTGAATAAATGATAGCGACTGCAGCTTTGAAATAATACATAAGACAAAATAGAAATATAAGACACTATATATAGAAGAAACAGATACACAAAATACTACAAGTAGGTATCTGTTTCTTCTTTTTTATAAATACTAATAAATTTATTAGAAAAAATGAAATTTGTCTTGACGATTTTGCTTGACTTGATATATAATATACGTTGCACTATTGTGGTGCAGTAGGCTTATAGCCATAAGATGTGAGTGTTCACATACCGTATATACAGGCGGTAGATGCAATACAACAGGCAATTTGTTTGTTGAGAATAAAAACGAGAGGTGAAACGTCAATGGAGAAAAACAGAATACGTCCGGTGAAAGCCGGAAAAGGCATGCGTATGAGTTACTCAAGACAGAAAGAGGTATTGGAAATGCCAAACCTTATAGAAGTTCAGAAAGACTCCTATAAGTGGTTTTTGGACGAAGGCTTAAAAGAAGTTTTCGACGATATCTCTCCGATTGCAGATTACAGCGGTCATCTGAGTCTGGAATTTGTGGATTTTACATTATGCGAAGATGATGTAAAGTACACAATCCCTGAGTGCAAAGAAAGAGACGCAACATATGCAGCACCTTTAAAGGTAAAGGTAAGACTTCACAACAAAGAAACTGATGAAATCAACGAGCATGAAATTTTCATGGGCGACCTTCCTTTGATGACTGAAACTGGAACTTTCGTAATCAATGGTGCAGAGCGAGTAATCGTCAGCCAGTTGGTTCGTTCCCCTGGTATCTATTATGGTATCGCTCACGATAAAGTGGGTAAACAATTGTATTCTTGTACTGTAATTCCAAACCGTGGAGCTTGGTTAGAGTATGAAACAGACTCCAATGACGTATTTTACGTTCGTGTAGATAGAACCAGAAAAGTGCCGATCACAGTATTGATCCGTGCGCTTGGTGTTGGAAGCAACCAGGAAATCATTGATTTATTTGGTGAGGAACCTAAGATCGTTGCAAGTTTTGGCAAGGATGTTGCTACAAATTACGAAGAAGGACTTCTTGAATTATATAAGAAAATCAGACCAGGCGAGCCGCTTTCAGTAGAAAGTGCGGAGAGCCTTATTAATGCTATGTTCTTTGACCCAAGAAGATATGATCTTGCAAAGGTAGGACGTTATAAGTTCAATAAGAAGTTAGCATTAAAGAACCGTATCAACGGACATGTTCTTGCAGAAGATGTTGTTGATGTGACAACTGGTGAGATCATTGCAGAAGCAGGTACAGAAGTAACCCGTTCTTTAGCTGATGATATCCAGAATGCAGCAGTTCCATATGTATGGATTCAGACTGAGACAAGAAACGTAAAAGTTCTTTCTTCTATGATGGTAGATTTAAGACATTACGTTGACTGCGATCCAAAGGAACTTGGCATTACAGAATTAGTTTACTACCCAATTCTTGCACAGTTAATGGAAGAAAATCCGGATGTGGAAGATTTAAAAGAAGCAATTAAGAAAAATGTACATGATCTGATTCCAAAGCATATTACAAAAGATGATATCTTCGCATCCATCAATTACAATATGCATTTAGAGTATGGTATTGGTCATGATGATGATATCGACCATTTGGGTAACAGACGTATCCGTGCGGTTGGCGAATTATTACAGAACCAGTACAGAATCGGACTTTCCAGATTAGAGAGAGTTGTCCGTGAAAGAATGACGACACTTGACCTGGATGGTATTTCTCCACAGAGTTTAATTAACATCAAACCGGTAACTGCAGCAGTGAAAGAGTTCTTCGGTTCTTCCCAGCTGTCTCAGTTCATGGATCAGAACAACCCTCTTGGTGAGCTGACTCACAAGAGACGTTTATCTGCATTGGGACCTGGTGGTTTGTCCAGAGACCGTGCCGGATTCGAGGTTCGAGACGTTCATTATTCTCACTATGGACGTATGTGTCCAATTGAGACGCCTGAAGGTCCTAACATCGGTCTGATCAACTCACTGGCAAGTTATGCGCGTATTAATGAGTATGGTTTCATTGAAGCTCCATACCGTAAGATTGATAAATCAGATCCAAAGAATCCTCGTGTCACAGATGAAGTAGTCTACATGACAGCGGATGAAGAGGATAATTACCATGTAGCACAGGCGAACGAGGCACTTGATGCAGAGGGACATTTTGTTCGTAATTCTGTATCTGGTCGTTATCTGGATGAGACACAGGAATATGAGAAGACCATGTTTGATTACATGGACGTATCTCCTAAGATGGTATTCTCTGTTGCGACTGCATTAATTCCGTTCTTACAGAACGATGATGCGAACCGTGCGCTGATGGGATCAAACATGCAGCGTCAGGCAGTACCTCTTCTTACAACAGAAGCTCCTGTTGTTGGTACAGGTATGGAGACAAAAGCGGCCGTTGACTCAGGTGTCTGCGTTGTTGCAAAAAAAGCAGGTACAATTGAAAGCTCTGAGTCCAATCAGATCATTGTAAAAAATGATGATGGAACAAGAGATGTATACAAACTTACAAAGTTTTCAAGAAGTAACCAGTCAAACTGCTACAATCAGAGACCAATCGTATTCAAGGGTGACCATGTAGAGGTTGGTGAGGTTATCGCAGACGGACCATCTACTTCTAACGGAGAACTTGGACTTGGTAAGAACCCATTGATCGGATTTATGACCTGGGAAGGTTATAACTACGAGGATGCTGTTCTTTTAAGTGAGAGACTTGTACAGGATGATGTTTATACATCCATCCATATTGAAGAATATGAAGCAGAAGCACGTGACACCAAATTAGGACCGGAGGAGATTACTCGTGACGTTCCAGGTGTCGGTGATGATGCATTAAAAGACCTTGATGAAAGAGGTATTATCCGTATCGGTGCAGAGGTTCGTGCCGGTGATATCTTAGTCGGAAAAGTTACTCCTAAGGGAGAGACAGAACTGACAGCAGAAGAGAGACTTCTCCGTGCAATTTTTGGTGAGAAGGCAAGAGAAGTACGTGATACTTCCTTAAAAGTTCCTCACGGCGAATATGGTATCGTTGTGGAAGCCAAAGTATTTACAAGAGAAAATGGAGATGAGTTATCTCCAGGAGTAAACCAGGCAGTCCGCATTTACATTGCACAGAAGAGAAAAATCTCTGTCGGTGATAAGATGGCCGGCCGTCATGGTAACAAGGGTGTCGTTTCCCGTGTATTACCTGTAGAAGATATGCCATTCCTTCCAAATGGCCGTCCTCTTGATATCGTATTGAATCCATTAGGTGTACCTTCCCGTATGAATATCGGTCAGGTCCTTGAGATTCACCTGAGTCTTGCTGCAAAAGCATTGGGATTCAATATTGCAACACCGGTATTTGATGGTGCAAAGGAAATTGATATCCAGGATACACTGGAATTGGCTAATGATTATGTAAACTTCGAATGGGAAGATTTTGAAGCAAAATACAAAGATGTACTTGGCGAAGAAGTTATGAAGTACTTATGGGACAACAGAGACCACAGAGCACTGTGGAAAGGTGTTCCAATTTCCCGTGATGGAAAAGTTCAGCTGCGTGATGGACGTACCGGAGAACCATTTGATTCACCTGTAACAATCGGACACATGCATTACCTGAAACTGCACCACCTGGTAGATGATAAGATCCATGCACGTTCTACTGGTCCTTACTCTTTAGTTACCCAGCAGCCACTTGGTGGTAAAGCGCAGTTCGGTGGACAGCGTTTCGGTGAGATGGAGGTTTGGGCACTGGAAGCTTACGGTGCAGCATATACCTTACAGGAAATCCTTACAGTGAAGTCTGATGACGTTGTAGGACGTGTTAAGACTTATGAGGCAATTATCAAAGGTGATAATATTCCTGAACCGGGAATTCCAGAATCATTCAAGGTATTACTGAAAGAGTTACAGTCCTTAGGACTTGATGTCACAGTATTAGATGACGAAGGAAATGAAGTTGAATTAATGGAAACAAGTGAGTACGGTAACACCGACCTGAACTCCATTATTTCAGGCGATAAAGATTTCGCTTTTGAAGACAGTGAATCATTCTCCAAGATGGGATTCACAAAGAAAGAATTTGATTCTGAAAACGAAGAACTTGTTGACGTAGAAGAAGAGGAAGACACCGATGCAGATGATGACTCTGATTTTTACGATGATATGCCGGAAGACAATTTCGAAGAGTAAATAATCAATAAGCATTTAAGGTCTGTGCATCCGCACAGACCGATAAAGAGAGTCGATTCTGTAAAGTAGAGAAAGGGAGTGTCATAGATGCCAGAAACAACAAATAAAGAGGCAATTAACCAGTCTGTTTCATTTGATGCCATCCGTATTGGTTTAGCATCCCCGGAAAAGATCAGAGAATGGTCCCGCGGTGAAGTTAAAAAACCGGAAACAATCAACTATAGAACATTGAAACCGGAAAAAGATGGTCTTTTCTGTGAGAAGATTTTTGGACCTAGCAAAGACTGGGAATGTCATTGCGGTAAATATAAGAAAATTCGTTACAAGGGCGTTGTCTGCGACCGTTGTGGCGTTGAGATCACAAAATCCAGCGTTCGTAGAGAGCGTATGGGACACATCGAGCTTGCTGCACCTGTATCCCATATCTGGTACTTCAAAGGAATTCCATCCCGTATGGGATTGATCCTTGACTTATCTCCAAGAACATTGGAGAAAGTTTTATACTTTGCTTCTTACATCGTATTGGATGCAGGCAATACTGCATTACAGTACAAACAGGTACTTTCCGAAGGAGAATACCAGGATGCAAGAGAACAGTACGGCAATGCATTCCGTGTAGGAATGGGTGCTGAGGCAATTCAGGAATTATTACAGGCGATTGATCTGGAAAAAGATTCTGCTGAATTAAAAGCAGAGTTAGAAGATGCAACTGGTCAGAAACGTGCCAGAATCATTAAGAGACTGGAAGTTGTAGAAGCATTCCGTGAATCTGGAAACAAACCAGAATGGATGATCATGACCGTTGTACCGGTTATCCCACCAGATCTTCGTCCAATGGTTCAGTTGGATGGTGGACGTTTTGCTACCTCTGATTTGAATGATTTATATAGAAGAATTATCAACAGAAATAACCGTTTGAGAAGACTTCTTGAGTTAGGAGCTCCTGATATCATCGTTCGTAACGAGAAACGTATGTTGCAGGAAGCTGTTGATGCCCTGATCGATAACGGTCGTCGTGGACGTCCGGTTACAGGACCAGGAAACAGAGCATTAAAATCCTTATCCGATATGTTAAAAGGTAAATCCGGTCGTTTCAGACAGAACTTACTTGGTAAACGTGTTGACTATTCAGGACGTTCCGTTATCTGTGTTGAGCCAAAATTAAAGATTTATCAGTGTGGTCTTCCAAAAGAGATGGCAATTGAATTATTCAAACCTTTCGTTATGAAAGAACTTGTTGCCAACGGATCTGCACACAACATCAAGAGTGCTAAGAAAATGGTCGAGAGACTCCAGACAGAAGTTTGGGATGTCTTAGAAGACGTTATCAAAGAGCATCCGGTTATGTTAAACCGTGCTCCTACACTGCATAGATTAGGTATTCAGGCATTCGAGCCAATCTTAGTAGAAGGTAAAGCAATCAAGTTACATCCATTGGTATGTACCGCGTTCAACGCCGACTTCGATGGTGACCAGATGGCTGTACATCTTCCATTATCTGTAGAGGCTCAGGCTGAGTGTAGATTTATGCTCCTCTCACCGAACAACCTGTTAAAACCATCTGACGGTGGTCTTGTAGCAGTTCCTTCACAGGATATGGTCCTTGGTATCTACTATTTAACACAGGAGAGACCGGGCGCTAAGGGAGAGGGCAAGATCTTCAAGAGCGTCAACGAAGCAATCCTTGCATACGAGAACGGAGCAGTAACACTTCACTCCAGAATCAAAGTCCGTATGACAAAGACAATGCCGGATGGAAAAGAAATCACAGGAGTTGTTGAGTCCACATTAGGACGTTTCATCTTTAATGAGATCATTCCTCAGGATTTAGGATTTGTTGACAGAAGCATTCCTGGCAATGAATTAAAACTGGAAGTAGATTTCCTTGTTGCCAAGAAACAGAACAAACAGATTCTTGAAAAAGTAATCAATATCCATGGTGCTACCAAGACAGCAGAGGTTCTGGATGCTGTAAAAGCTATGGGTTACAAATATTCCACAAGAGCAGCGATGACCGTATCCATTTCCGATATGACGGTTCCGCCAGAGAAACCTGCAATGATCAAAGCAGCTCAGGATACAGTAGACAGAATTACAAAACAGTACAAACGTGGTCTTATCACAGAGGAAGAACGTTACAAAGAAGTTGTTGAGACATGGAAAGAGACCGATGATGAGCTTACAAAAGTGCTTCTGGAAGGTCTTGATAAATACAACAACATCTTCATGATGGCGGATTCCGGAGCCCGTGGTTCTGATAAACAGATCAAACAGCTTGCTGGTATGCGTGGTTTGATGGCTGATACAACCGGTAGAACAATCGAGCTGCCTATCAAATCCAACTTCCGTGATGGTCTTGATGTATTGGAGTACTTCATGTCTGCGCATGGAGCACGAAAAGGTATGTCCGATACAGCGCTTCGTACAGCCGATTCCGGATACCTTACGAGACGTCTTGTAGACGTATCACAGCATATGATCGTTCGTGAATCTGACTGCTGTGAAGGCAAGAACAGAGAAATCCCTGGTATGTGGGTAACTGCATTCATGGATGGAAAAGAAGAGATAGAAAGTCTTCAGGAACGTATTACAGGTCGTTTCTCCTGCAATACAATTTGTGATAAAGATGGCAATGTCATTGTAAAGGCAAACCATATGATCACACCAAAACGTGCAGCAGAAGTTATGAGCCGTGGTGTTGATGAGAATGGCAATCCAATCGAGAAAGTGAAGATCCGTACCGTATTATCCTGCCGCTCCCATATGGGTGTATGTGCAAAATGTTATGGAGCAAACATGGCTACCGGTCAGGCAGTTCGGGTTGGTGAGGCTGTTGGTATCATCGCAGCACAGTCCATCGGTGAGCCTGGTACACAGCTTACCATGCGTACTTTCCATACAGGTGGTGTTGCCGGTACCGATATCACACAGGGTCTTCCTCGTGTCGAAGAAATTTTCGAGGCAAGAAAACCGAAGGGACTTGCCATTATCACAGAATTTGGTGGCGTAGCTAACATCAAAGATACTAAGAAGAAACGTGAGATCATCGTTACAAACAATGAGACTGGTGAATCTAAGGCATACTTAATCCCTTACGGTTCCAGAATCAAAGTAATGGACGGCGCAGTGCTTGAAGCTGGTGACGAGCTGACCGAAGGTTCTGTAAATCCACATGACATCTTAAAGATCAAAGGTGTTCGTGCCGTTCAGGATTACATGCTCCGCGAGGTTCAGCGTGTATACCGTTTACAGGGTGTTGAAATCAACGACAAACATATCGAGTTGATCGTACGTCAGATGTTGCAGAAAGTCCGCGTTGAGACAAACGGTGATTCTGATATGCTTCCGGGAACATTAGTAGATACTCTTGATTTTGAGGATACAAATGAACTGCTTGAGAGTGAAGGAAAAGAAATGGCAGAAGGAAAACAGGTATTACTTGGTATTACCAAAGCTTCCTTAGCTACGAACTCCTTCTTATCGGCAGCTTCCTTCCAGGAGACAACAAAAGTTCTGACAGAAGCAGCTATCAAAGGAAAAGTTGATCCACTGATCGGTATGAAAGAAAACGTAATCATTGGTAAACTGATCCCGGCTGGTACAGGTATGAAGAGATACCGCAATATCAAACTTGATTCTGATGTCAATGAAAATGACGAGATTGATTTTGATGACGATTCTTTTGCAGATGAAGAATTTGCACCAGTAGAAGAATAAGATATTGAAATAAGAGAGGAATGGATGAAAATCTGTTCCTCTTTTTTCGTAATCATAATATCTGGTATAAAAAAGCCAGATATTGGAAATGCTTTAAAAGCGTAAGAAAAATCTATGTAAAAGTGCTTGACATCTGGGATGGACACCTATATAATAATTTAGCGTGCACAAAAAGGCATGCAGTTTGAACTTTTTTGTTCACATAATATTAACAGGAGGTGAAAATAATGCCAACATTTAACCAGTTAGTAAGAAAAGGACGTCAGACATCTGTTAAGAAGTCTACAGCACCTGCACTTCAGAAGGGTTACAACTCTTTACAGAAGAGACCTACAGATGCTCCTTCTCCACAGAAGAGAGGTGTTTGTACAGCTGTTAAGACAGCTACTCCTAAAAAACCTAACTCAGCTCTTAGAAAGATCGCCAGAGTACGTCTCTCTAACGGAATCGAAGTAACAAGCTACATTCCAGGTGAAGGACACAACTTACAGGAGCATAGCGTTGTTATGATCCGTGGTGGACGTGTTAAGGACTTACCAGGTACAAGATATCACATCATCCGTGGTACACTTGATACAGCAGGTGTTGCTAACAGAAAACAGGCTCGTTCTAAATACGGCGCTAAGAGACCAAAGGCTTCTAAGTAATTTTTGATTACAGAATGAAGTAAAACCAATAGTATCACAAACAGAACTAAAAGGTTTAGTGTTGGAATTGTTTCACCAGAGATATATTTCCGCACGAACACTAAGGGGGAACAAGATTTTGTTCCGAGATGGGCTTGCCCATTTTACACATGTGAGTACCGTTGAATTAATCGAAATGAAGTTCACTGACAACATGTTGCATTGAACTTTCATTGCAAATGTTGCAGAGCCGGGAAACCGGACACAGTAAATGCAGGGAAGACCTGTATAGTAAATTATGATTAAGGAGGGAAGAACCGTGCCACGTAAAGGACATACTCAGAAAAGAGACGTATTAGCAGATCCAATTTACAATAACAAAGTCGTTACAAAGCTTGTCAACAACATTATGTTAGATGGTAAGAAAGGTGTAGCACAGAAAATTGTATATGGAGCTTTCGCAAGAGTAGAAGAGAAAACAGAAAGACCTGCTCTTGAGGTATTTGAAGAAGCCATGAATAACGTTATGCCTGTTCTTGAAGTAAAGGCTAGACGTATTGGTGGTGCAACATACCAGGTACCAATCGAAGTTAGACCAGACCGTCGTCAGGCTTTAGGACTTCGTTGGTTAACAACTTTCTCACGTAACAGAGGTGAGAAGACCATGGAAGAAAGACTTGCAAATGAAATCATGGATGCAGCTAACAACACAGGTGCATCTGTTAAGAGAAAAGAAGATATGCACAAAATGGCAGAAGCAAACAAAGCATTCGCTCATTACCGCTTCTAATATCATTTGCCATATGAATAGATACCGGGAGCAAAGCAACTTTGCTCTCAAGTATTATAAAAATGTTCTGCGCATATCGGCGTAGTAAATTAAGGAGGAAAAACCTTGGCTGGAAGAGAATATCCATTAGAGAGAACCAGAAACATTGGTATTATGGCTCACATTGATGCTGGTAAAACAACATTAACAGAGCGTATTCTTTACTATACCGGTGTTAACTATAAGATTGGTGATACTCATGAAGGTACTGCTACCATGGACTGGATGGAACAGGAGCAGGAAAGAGGTATCACAATTACATCAGCCGCTACTACATGCCACTGGACTTTGGAAGAGTTCACAAAACCAAAGAAAGGTGCTTTAGAGCATCGTATCAACATCATTGATACTCCTGGACACGTAGACTTTACTGTAGAGGTAGAGCGTTCCCTTCGTGTACTTGATGGTGCTGTCGGCGTATTCTGTGCAAAGGGTGGTGTTGAACCACAGTCAGAAAACGTATGGCGTCAGGCTGATACCTACAACGTACCTAGAATGGCTTTTATTAACAAGATGGACATCTTAGGTGCTAACTTCTACGGAGCTGTTGATCAGATTCGTACAAGATTAGGAAAAAATGCTATCTGTCTTCAGTTGCCAATCGGTAAAGAGGACGATTTCAAAGGAATTATCGACTTATTCGAGATGAAGGCTTATATCTACAATGATGATAAAGGTGACGATATCACTGTAACAGATGATTTAGGTGATATGGCTGATGAAGCTGAACTTTATCATGCAGAATTAGTAGAGAAAGTCTGCGAGTTAGATGATGACTTAATGATGATGTACCTTGAGGGTGAGGAACCATCTGTTGAGGAGATGAAGAAAGTATTAAGAAAAGCTACATGTGAATGTACTGCTGTACCTGTTTGCTGTGGTTCTGCTTACAGAAACAAAGGTGTACAGAAGTTAATCGATGCAGTTATCGAGTACATGCCAGCTCCAACAGATATCCCAGCTATCAAAGGTGTTGACTTAGATGGTAATGAAGTAGAGAGACATTCTTCTGATGAAGAACCTTTCGCTGCATTAGCATTCAAGATCATGGCTGACCCATTCGTTGGTAAGCTTGCATTCTTCAGAGTTTACTCTGGTACAATGAACTCCGGTTCTTATGTATTAAATGCTACAAAAGATAAAAAAGAACGTGTTGGACGTATCTTACAGATGCATGCCAACAAACGTGCGGAATTAGATAAAGTTTACTCCGGAGATATCGCAGCTGCTGTAGGTTTCAAATTTACAACAACTGGTGATACAATCTGTGATGAACAGCATCCGGTAATCTTAGAGTCCATGGAATTCCCAGAACCAGTTATCGAGCTCGCTATCGAGCCTAAGACAAAAGCTGGACAGGGTAAAATGGGTGAGGCTCTTGCAAAACTTGCAGAAGAAGATCCTACATTCCGTGCTCACACAGATCAGGAAACTGGTCAGACAATCATTGCTGGTATGGGTGAGTTACATTTGGAAATCATCGTTGACCGTCTGCTTCGTGAATTCAAAGTAGAAGCTAACGTAGGTGCTCCACAGGTAGCTTACAAAGAGACATTTACAAAACCTGTAGATGTTGAGTACAAATATGCAAAACAGTCCGGTGGACGTGGTCAGTACGGACACTGTAAAGTTAAATTTGAGCCGATGGATCCAAACGGCGAAGAGACATTCAAATTCGAATCTACCGTTGTCGGTGGTGCTATTCCTAAGGAATACATCCCAGCAGTTGGTGAAGGTATCGAAGAAGCTGCTCAGGCAGGTATTCTTGGCGGATTCCCAGTTCTTGGTGTTCACGCTAACGTATACGATGGATCTTACCATGAGGTCGACTCTTCTGAAATGGCATTCCACATCGCTGGATCTATGGCATTCAAAGAGGCTATGGCAAAAGCTTCACCAGTATTACTTGAGCCTATCATGAAGGTAGAAGTTACAATGCCTGAAGAATACATGGGTGATGTAATCGGTGATATCAACTCCCGTCGTGGACGTATCGAGGGTATGGACGATATCGGTGGTGGTAAAATGGTTAAAGCATATGTACCACTTGCTGAGATGTTCGGTTACTCTACAGACTTACGTTCTAAGACACAGGGACGTGGTAACTACTCTATGTTCTTCGAGAAATATGAGCCAGTACCAAAATCTGTTCAGGAAAAAGTTCTTGCAGATAAATCCAAATAAATTCTGAAAAAAAGCATGGCTTATAACTGATTTCAGTTATTTCTGTGTAACAGAATCTAAAAACAATATTAAATCACAGAAATCCCTTAAAATAAGGGATTCTGTGATAAAAATAACTTGAAAAAGCTAAGATTATTTTATATAATCATAGATAGCCGAGTTATTAAATATAACAACTATAGCCAATATGGCATCAATTTAAGGAGGATATTCAAAATGGCAAAAGCTAAGTTTGAAAGAACAAAACCACATTGTAATATCGGTACCATTGGTCACGTAGATCATGGTAAAACAACTTTAACAGCAGCTATCACAAAAGTTTTATCTGAAAGAGTAGCTGGTAACGCAGCTGTAGATTTCGCTAACATCGATAAAGCTCCAGAAGAAAGAGAACGTGGTATCACAATTTCTACTGCTCACGTTGAGTACGAGACAGAGAAGAGACATTACGCACACGTTGACTGTCCTGGACATGCTGACTACGTTAAGAACATGATCACTGGTGCTGCTCAGATGGATGGAGCTATCCTTGTAGTAGCTGCTACTGACGGTGTTATGGCTCAGACAAAAGAGCACATCTTATTATCCCGTCAGGTAGGTGTACCTTACATCGTAGTATTCATGAACAAATGTGATATGGTTGACGATCCAGAATTATTAGAGTTAGTTGAGATGGAAATCACAGAACAGCTCGAAGAGTACGGATTCAATGACTGCCCAATCATCCAGGGATCTGCTTTAAAAGCTCTTGAAGATCCAATGGGACCTTGGGGAGACAAGATCATGGAATTAATGGATACAGTTGATTCTTATATTCCAGATCCACAGCGTGATACAGATAAACCATTCTTAATGCCAGTAGAGGACGTATTCACAATCACAGGTCGTGGTACAGTTGCTACAGGTAGAGTAGAGAGAGGAACACTTCACTTAAATGATCCACTTGAGATCTTAGGTGTTAAAGAAGATGTTCAGTCTACAGTTGTAACTGGTATCGAGATGTTCCGTAAACAGTTAGACGAGGCTATGGCTGGTGATAACATCGGTGCATTACTTCGTGGTGTTAACCGTGACCAGATCGTTCGTGGACAGGTTCTTGCTAAACCAGGTACTGTAACATGCCACAGAAAATTCACAGCTCAGGTTTACGTTTTAACAAAAGACGAAGGTGGACGTCATACTCCATTCTTCAACAACTATCGTCCACAGTTCTACTTCAGAACAACAGACGTTACAGGTGTTTGCGATTTACCAGATGGTGTTGAAATGTGTATGCCAGGTGATAACATCGAAATGACTATCGAATTAATTCACCCAGTAGCTATGGAGCAGGGTCTTACATTCGCTATCCGTGAGGGTGGACGTACAGTAGGTTCTGGTCGTGTTGCTACTATCATCGAGTAATTTATAATTCATGACAATAGAATGCTCACGAAGTGTGCATTCTATTGTTTAACAGATTTTGGATTATATTCCGCAATCCTTGAGAAATCAGGGGTTGCGGTTTTTTTATGTGAAAGCATTTTATTCAGAAAAAAATATGTTCTAATATCTAAAAAAGCAAACCTGATAAATAAGTAGGTTTGCTTTTTGTGTGTCAATTTTTCAGAAATTTGCCCGATATAATAAATAACAAGTAAATGCAAACGGATTTGCAATAACCGTATCGTGATATGGGAGGGAATGACATGGCAGTCAACACAGATTCAATTGTATCTAATCTTTACAGTACTTACAGTACACAGTCCAAAACTGGAAAAACAAATAAGGAAAATGTGATAGGTACAGAAAATTCCAAAGTTTCCAAGACAAACGGAAATTATGGTAAGACCATCGGAAATGCGAAGCTTTCTGAAGAAGGGGTAAAGTATTATCAGGAATTAAAGAAAAAGTATTCTAATATGGACTTTATTCTGGTGAGCAAAGAACAGAAAGCCAATGCACAGGCAAATGCAGCATCCTATGCAAATGGAAACAAAATGGTCGTTTTGATTGATGAAGAAAAAATCGAGCGGATGGCGACAGATGAAAATTATAGAAAACAGTACGAGGGCATTATTAAAAATGCAGCGTCCGGCTTATCACAGTTAAAATCCCAGATTGAATCATCCGGTCAGAGTCAGAACGTTGTAGGCTACGGAATGAAGGTTAATGATGGAGGAACAGCATCATTTTTTGCAGTTCTGAAGAAATCTTCTGCGGATCAGAAAGCGCGTATCGAGAAAAAAGCAGTCGAGAAGAAAGAAGCAAAGAAGGCAGAGGAAAAGAAAGCTGAGAAGAAGGAAAAGCAGGACAAGTTAAAGGAAGCACAGCAAACGTCAGATGATGACGATACCATTACGATTTCGGCAGGTTCGATTGAGGAACTGATCAAGAAAATCAATGATTATACGTTTTCCATGAAGAGCGACAATGTTCAGACAGAAGCAGAATTGCAGGTCGGACAGCATATTGATTTCCGTGGATAAAAAAGTTTGTATAGTGTACAAAAGGGCTTTCGGAAATACCGGAAGTCTTTTTTATGTACCGGGAAACTTGGTTCCCATTACAAAAAAACGTTCAGTGGGGATGCACGATATTCGATTCGCACACAGAAATGATTTATGGTATAATAAAGACTGCCGAGCGAAGCGAATGCCCGTCAGCCAGGGAAATCTCTGATTTTTCTGGCGTGCACTGCAATCTTAAATTAATCATATAACGATTATGAATCGTTTTATAATAACAAAGGAGCAGAGATAACACAATAATTGTCTCCAGACGAGAATATGAAATCAAATTTGATCAAAGATACAACAAAAGAGGAACGGATTGCGCTGATTAAGGCATGGATTCCAGATGATGACGGTTTACAGGACTGCAACATGGATCTCTGGGATATCTATGCAGATTATATTAATGGAAAACGTGAAATTGCAGAGATCAATGCGCAGATGACAGGTACATTTTATACAGAAGAAGATCTAAATCATTGAGAAAACGCAGATACTATAAGATATACCAAAAGCTTACATGGAGATGACCTAATGATGCAGTATACACCGAGTGATATTTTAAATTATGTTTATGAAAAAGAATTAGACACGCAGTTTCTTCTTGCAATGGCAAATCATGTGCAGGATTTTTCCATTGGGGAGATTACGGATAAGAAGATTGAGAAACGTGGGGAAGATTTTTATCTTATTTCAGAGGCTTATCATCTGGATATAAAAATTACAGATGATGAGGTGATGACCGCAGCGATAAATGGATTGTATATCAGTGCATTTATTTCAAGGAAAGATGACAATTACCGTGTACATTTTCTGGTGCATCAATATCCTGACCAGATGAAAGCAAGGTTTGAGGAGGAGATCACGAAAGATGTGGTTGATTATATGATCTATGGAACCATCATGGCTTTGCGGCTGGATACACCGGAGAAAGTGAACGCATATTTAGGTATATAAGAGATGTTTGAAACAAATTTTGATATATAGGAAAGGAATAAAGAATTATGAACATGAAAGAACAAGTCCACACATTGTCAGAGGAAATGATAGCAAATTTAGGAAGATTAGTTGCAATTGATTCACAGCTCGGCACACCGGAAGAGGGAAAACCTTTTGGTGCAGGTCCGGCGAAGGCATTGGAGGAAGGATTAAAAATTGCAGAAGAATTAGGATTTAAGACTGTAAATCTGGATCATTATTGTGGTTATGCAGAGATGGGCGAGGGAGAAGAGATCGTTGGTATTGCAGGACATTTAGATATCGTGCCGGTAGGCGGTGACTGGACTTATGATCCATTTAAGCTGACCAGAGATGGAGATCATGTATATGGACGTGGAACAACGGACGATAAGGGACCTGTTTTAGAGGCACTTTATGCGATGAAAATTCTCCGGGATTCCGGTGTAAAACTGAATAAAAGAGTCCGCCTCATCATGGGATGCAACGAGGAGACCGGCTCAAAATGTATGGAGCATTACAACGAGGTCGCAGAAGAGTTATCCTGTGGATTTACACCGGATGCCAATTTTCCATGTATACACGGCGAAAAAGGGCATATGTCTATGACAGCTTACTCGAAAAATACAAAAATCATTTCCATGAACGGTGGATTTGTGTCAAATGCTGTATGTGATACCTGTACAACTGTGATTCCAACAGAGGCGGGACTGAAAGAAAAATTAGAGGCTTCTCTTGCAGAGACAAAGCTTCAGCAGTATCGTGTGACAGAGGAAAATGGACAGATTACTATTTTTGCAAAAGGTGTACCTGCACATGCAAGTATGCCGGAACTTGGTGTCAATGCGGCCGGTGTGACATTTGAGTGCATGGAAAAAGCCGGATTTGAAGATGATTTTGTAAAATTTTATAATGAATATATCGGAACGTCCTGTGATGGCGCTGGTGTAGGACTGAAATTTGAAGATGAGTATGGTGCCCTGACTTTATGCAACGGAATTGTCAAAACGGAAGATGGTATCATTTCATGCACGATCGATATCCGTGTGCCGGTGACATTGAAAGCAGCAGATGTCCGTACAATGTGTGAGGCAAGGTTAGAGGATGAAAATGGACGGATTGAGATTGGAGAAATTGGTGATCCATTATTTTTCCCAAGAGAATCTCCACTTGTAAATGCGCTGTACAAAGCATATGTAGATGTGACAGGTGACACAGAACATGAACCAATGGTGATCGGTGGCGGTACTTATGCAAAATCATTGAAGAATATCATTGCATTTGGACCGGAAAAAATGGGAATGGATTATCATATTCACAGCGCAGATGAATTTATCCTTGTTTCTGAGATGGAAAAGGCGGTTCTTATATATATGGAAGCGATTAAGAATCTGCTTGCTATTTAAGATTTGGAAGAAGCAAAGGAAGAAAACAATATGATCAACAGATTACATTATGAAATGATTCGTTTATACAGTGGAGATCCAAAGCGGATCCAGCATTTCTGCAAGGTGCACAGCTATGCGAAGCTGATCGCGGAGATGGAGCACGTAGATGCAAGCACTTTATTTATTCTGGAAGCGGCTGCGTTGACGCATGATATTGGTATCCATCTGTGTGAGGAAAAATACGGCAGTTCAAACGGAAAGCTTCAGGAAAAGGAAGGACCTGCGATTGCAGAAAAATTGTTAAAAGAGCTGCAGTTTGAGGAAAACGTGATCGAGCGTGTGAAATACCTGATCGCACATCATCATACTTATGATGCAATCGATGGTATTGATTATCAGATTCTTGTGGAGGCTGATTTTCTGGTGAATATTCTGGAGGATGGACTGGCGAAAGAAGCAGCTTTGCAGGCATATCAAAATAATTTTAAGACAGAGAGTGGAAAGAACATCTGTCAGGAAATGTTTGCGCTGTAATGAAAAAGCAGAAAATGATATTAATTTAGAATTTTACAGAAAACAACAGAGACGGGCGGCAACATGAATAGAAAAAAATTATCAGTCATTTTTTTTGTGGGTTTTGCTATAATTTCAGGGTGTGGTAAATCTGTATCGGAGATAAAAGACAGTAATCTGGTCGAAAATGACACGTTAGAAGGAGATATTACGTTTTCTACAGAGGAGACAAGTGGGGATTCAAATGAAGGTTTTGTGCAGATGTCAGCAGATGAACTGCTGGACAGATTTGTAAATGGAGAAGTCAGTGCGCATTGTCTGTATGACACAGCGAAAACTTTTTATATTACAGAATTAGATATGGATAGCGAAGAGTGGGATGCTTATTCCATTGGAGATCGGGAAGATCTTGATAATGATGGAGAAGAGGAACTGATACTTTGTGGACCTTATGGCGGAAAATATTTGGATGCCAGAGATGGTGAAGTGTATGAATTTGCTGCAGGAGATGGGACAGCTGAAAGTCTGTCTTATACCTATTATCAGGGATATGTATGGATTTTGTACAGCAATGAGATGAACAGTGGTTACAAGGTTTATCATATGGAAAGATATGATGGGGCTGACAGCAAAGTGAATGAGATGGATTTTTCGGAAGAATACAGAGATGAAAATGATCCGGAAAAAGGTTCAATATACGTGATCAATAGCGACGAAGTTTCCGAAGAAACATATAATGAGCTGTGCAGCAGGATTTTTGCGGCGCAGATGAATACTTATTAACCGAAAGTTATTCAAAACAAACAGATTGTCATGTGGATAGCAGCAACAAAACCTTGAATTTCAGGGAAAAAATACCTGCAAAAAAAGTCTTTCCTAACCTTACATTTTCATTGACTAACAGGGCATACTGTTCTTACAATGAAAGAAAAGGGGGCATTTTTATGCAGAAATTATCAAAGGCGGCAATCGGAAGAAGCTATACGATCCAGTGGATGTTTGGTGTGCCGGAAGTCATGGATTTCCTGCGCGAACATCATGTGGAAGAGGGAGATAATATACAGATTATCCGAAAGCTGAAGGACGCATTGATTGTTGGGGTAAAAGGATCGAGATTTGCAATGGGAAATGAAATTGCAGACCGGATTCAGGTGTAGAAAATAATAAAAAGGCAGAGAATAAGAAGTGGGCGTGTTACAACATGGCAGATTTATTTTGCGATGGTGTGGCACGCCTTTCTTGACCAAAAGATGGATTCATAATAGACTGGAAATAGAAAACAGATTGGTTTTAGGGAGTAAGATTATATTGAAAAATTGGGCGAAAAGAGCAGCATGGGGAATGTGGGATATTAAACCAGCACTTTATGATAATGAAGTGAAAAACTGTCTTGTTGCCACTTATGGGATTCAGGGATTAGCAGAAAAGCACGTTTTTTTCGGCTATCTGGATGTATATTTTAACTATGACAGCGAAGGAAATTATCAGATCATGGATCTGCAGTTTGAGGAGTATGACCCGACAGCGACGGTAACAGACAGCAGTACAGACGGGGATGAAACAGCAGAAAATCAGGCGGACAGTGTTGCCGGAGCGGCTGCGTCCTATGAGCAGGTGATAGATGAGTACCGGGATATGGTGCAGAACCATTTTTATATGGATTTGCAAGCTAAAGACAGGGATGGAAATATAGTGCATGTATTTGATAATTATGAATTTGGATACCGTACTAACTTTGATCTTTGTAGCGGTGGTCTTATCGAGGTTACATCCAGTGTCAGTGCGGCAGAATATGATGTCGTATTCTATCGGATCGGAACAGACGGTGCGTCACCGGTAGTGGAAGATGTATTTCGCTGTGTGGGAGCACAGACAGGGAATGATACGGTAAGTTTTCAATACACGGAGAGCGGAAAAGAAAAAAAGGAAGATTCTATTATAACCAGAAAATCAATTGTATGCGCGCGGAAGGTTTTGCAGAATATAATGGAAAGCGGTACGAATTTCACCCGGAAAAACATTTCGGAACGCTCGACTGGGGACGAGGTGTGTGGACATATGATAACACTTGGTACTGGGGTTCCGGGAACTGCGATGTAGATGGACATGCATTTGGGTTTAATATCGGCTATGGATTCGGAAATACGAAAGCAGCTTCGGAAAACGTGATCTTCTATGACGGCGTGGCACACAAAATCGATGATGTGACCTTTGTGATCCCGGAGGATGATTATTGCAAGCCGTGGAAATTCACTTCCAGTGACGGAAGATTTGAGATGGATTTTATGCCGCTTCTGGACAGATCCGCATGTCTGGATTATAAACTGATCGTATCTGACCAGCATCAGGTGTTTGGACGGATGAGTGGAACCACAGTGCTGGATGATGGAACGAAAGTTGAGATTAAGGATGTTTTATGTTTTGCGGAGAAGGTGCACAACCGGTATTAAATGTAAAAAATACATTGATTCATATGAAAAAGTGTAATATAATACACTAAAACACACGAATGCAAGGGTGATGCATATATGAAACGAAAAATAACGGATAAATTATGTGAATGGAAAAAGCAGACAAAGGGGCGCATGCCACTTTTGATCTATGGGGCAAGACAGGTTGGAAAAACATTTGAGATGCGGGAATTTGGGGCACTTTATTATAAAAATACCGTGTATATCAATTTTGAAACAGACGAGAAAATAGGAAGTTATTTTGAAACAGATATACATGCAGATTCTGTAGTGGTTCTTTTGGAAAAATATTATCAAGTAAAAATTGTGCCGGAAGAAACTCTTATCATTTTTGATGAAATACAGATGTGTGAGAGAGCATTGACATCTTTGAAATATTTTGCGGAAGAGGCACCAGAGTATCATGTAATGGCAGCTGGAAGTTTATTAGGAGTAGCTGTAAATCGTGAAAAATACTCATTCCCAGTAGGAAAAGTACAAATGTTGACAATGTATCCAATGGATTTGGAAGAGGTGTTGTGGGCAAAGGGAAAACAAATACTTTCAGATACCATCCGGGAACATTATAATAGTAATGTACCATTAGAGGATGCACTTCATGAGGAGGCTATGCAGGAATTTGAACACTACTGCATCATAGGTGGAATGCCGGCAGCAGTGAAAGCTGATATTATGAGGAATAGTTCAATTGGTCAGGAAGAGATAAGACAAATGCTTTTGAACTCATATATTGCTGACATGACAAAGTATGCAGACAAGGGGGATACAGTACGTATTTTTGAAGCATATGATTCTCTGCCAGCACAGCTTGCAAAAGATACAAAAAAATTCCAATATAAGCTTATAAGATCGGGTGCACGTGCATCCCAGTATGGAGATGCGATTGACTGGCTGATCCGTTCAGGAATTGTGAACAAATGCATGAAGTGCACACAGGGATTTTATCCAGTTGTTGCATATCAGGATTTAAGAGCATTTAAACTATATTATAGCGATATGGGAATCATGTCTGCGAGGATGGGAATGAGTCTTGAAGCATTAAGGAGCAGAGAGACAGAACATTTTCGTGGGATTATGACAGAGAACTATGTTTCGATTGCATTAAAAACGAATGGTTATCAGCTTTATTATTGGGAATCAGATAATACAGCAGAAGTGGATTTTCTGATACAAAAAGAAAATCATGTAATTCCGGTGGAATGTAAAGCAGGAAATCATGTAAAAGCAAAAAGTATGATGGTTTACATGGAAAAATATGCGCCTGCATACGCAATCAGAATTTCAGCAAGAAATTTCGGTATGGTGCAGGGAATAAAATCTGTCCCACTATATAGTGTATTCTGTATTTAATGCAATTCTGACAGAAGTTTTTGAAAGAAAATAACCTGATGGGTAGTAGAGAGGCGGTAGCGATGGTAAAAATAGACTTAATCACAGGCTTCTTAGGAGCTGGAAAAACAACCTTTTTGAAAAAATATGCAGAATATCTCATTGCCAAAGGACAGAACATCGGAATCCTTGAGAACGATTTTGGAGCCGTGAATGTTGATATGATGCTGTTACAGGATCTGATGGGAGACAACTGCGAGTTGGAAATGGTTTCCGGTGGCTGTGATGCGGACTGTCACAGAAGACGTTTTAAGACAAAACTGATTGCAATGGGAATGTGTGGCTATGACCGTGTCATAGTAGAGCCATCCGGTATTTTTGATGTGGACGAATTTTTTGATGCGCTGAGGGAAGAACCGTTAGACCGCTGGTATGAGGTGGGAAATGTGATTGCGATTGTGGATGCAAATCTGGAAGAGCATTTATCTGAGGAGGCAGAATATATTCTGGCTTCGGAGGTGGCGAATGCAGGAGAGATTATCTTAAGTCATGCGGATGAAGTGTCAGCGGAGCAGGCAGACACCACGGTCGCACACCTAAACCGTGCATTGGAACAGATAAAGTGTCCGCGCAGGGTGGACAAAGAGGTGCTGCGCAAAAGCACACTGGATCTGAATGAAGAAGATTTCAACCGGCTGATTAGCTGCGGCTATCAGATGGAGAGCTACCGCAAACTGGATATGGAAGAGAAAAAAGGGTTTGAATCTGTCTATTTTATGAATGTGAAAATGACGGAGGAACAGTTAAAGACTACTGTGGGAAAACTGATGAATGACAGGGAATGCGGCGAGGTATTCCGTGTAAAAGGTTTTTTGCAGAAGGAGGATAGAAGCTGGATACAGCTGAATGCAACGCATAATGGAATTACCATGAACCCGATCGAGAAGGGGCAGGAAGTGATCATTGTGATCGGGGAAGAGTTAAAGGAGCAGGCTATTAAAAATTACTTTTTGAAGCAGGATAATTTATGATTGGAACGAGCTATGGATCCACAGTAATGATATTTTAGCGCCGACAGGAAGCGTGAGGCTGGCAGGTTGCCAGAAGCAGATGCATCCGTTATAATAAAAAGAGTGGCTTGTCAGTTATTTATAATTAAGAAAGAGAAGGGAAAAGAAAGTATGAAAATTGCAGTAACTTATGATAACGGAGAGGTTTTTCAGCATTTTGGAAGAACAGAGAATTTTAAAGTGTATGAAATAGAGGATAATAAAGTGATCTCTAGTGAGGTGATCAGTTCTAACGGAGTAGGACATGGCGCACTTGCCGGAGTACTTGCCGACAGGAACGTGAAGGCGTTGATTTGCGGAGGAATCGGTGGCGGTGCGATCAATGCCCTTACAGAGGCGGGGATTGAAGTTTGCTCAGGTGCATCCGGAGATACTGACAAAGCAGTCGAAGATTACTTAAATGGAAAACTTATAGATGCAGGACAGACCTGTGACCACCATGGGGAGGGACATACCTGTGGAGATCATGAAGAGGGACATGGATGCGGACATCATGATGCAGAGGAAAATCACAGTTGCGGATGCGGTTCCCATGAAGGAACAGAGAGCGGAGAAGGCTGTGGATGCGGCTGTGGAGAACGCAGCAAGATCGAGGGAGCAAATGTAGGAAAGACATTAAAGGTCCACTATACAGGAACCTTTAACGATGGAACAAAATTCGACTCATCTTATGACCGCGGTGAGCCATTAGAGTTCGTGTGCGGAGCTGGTATGATGATAAAAGGATTCGACCGTGCAGTGGCAGATATGGAGATCGGACAGATCAAAGACATCCACCTGATGCCGGAAGAAGCATACGGTCTGCCTGATCCAAATGCAATCTTTCATGTGGAGATCAGCCAGCTGCCGGGTGCAGAAGAACTGGAAGAAGGACAGCAGGTTTACCTTCAGAATGAGATGGGACAGCCATTCCCGGTTACGGTTGTGGCAAAGGAAGCCGGAATTATTACGTTTGATGCAAATCATGAGATGGCAGGAAAAGAATTGAATTTCAAGATCGAACTTGTGGAAATCTGCTAATTATCTCAAATTTTAGTAATAAGTTAAAACAAAACGAAAAGAGACAGGGGAATTTTCACAAATGAATAAATTGACAACCCTATGTTATATTGAGAAAGATAACAAGTATCTGATGCTTCACCGGATCAAAAAGGAAAATGATATTAATCATGACAAATGGATTGGTGTCGGTGGAAAATTTGAGCTGGGAGAAAGCCCGGAAGAATGTCTTTTGCGCGAGGTAAAAGAAGAAACTGGCTATACGCTCACAGCATGGAAATACAGAGGAATTATAACATTTGTTTATGGTGAAGATATTGTGGAATACATGTCTCTTTTTACCGCAGATGAATTTGAGGGAACACCGATCGACTGTAACGAAGGTGTGTTGGAATGGGTAGAAAAAGAGCGGATTTCGGAGCTGAACCTGTGGGAAGGCGACCGGATCTTTTTCCGTTTGCTGGAAGAGAGGGAAGATTTCTTCTCGTTAAAGCTCGTATATGATACGGAAGATGTGTTAATACATGCGGTTTTGGATGGAAAAGAACTGGCATTACAGAATGGCATCGTTTGATGAGTGGAAGATCAGCAGTGTGAGGAGAAAAATACAATGAAAATATTAGTTACCGGCGCACACGGCTTTGTGGGCACACGCCTGATGAAAGAGTTAGAAAGAGCAATTGCCGCACCGTCCATTCAGGGAATGAACGAAAAACAGATCAGGCAGATCGTGGAGGAGAGCGAAGCAGATGTGATCATCCACACAGCTGCAATTTCGGATGTGGGGATCTGTGAGAAAAATCCGGAAGAGTCCTATTATGCAAATGTACTTCTTCCGGTTTATCTGGCGAAAGCATCAGACGGGAGAAAACTGATCTGTTTCAGTTCAGATCAGGTGTACCGTGGCTGCGAGAGCGACGGACCATATCGGGAGGACGAGGCAAAACCTGCGAATATCTATGGAGCGCATAAACTGGAAATGGAACAGCGGGTGTTGGACAGACAGCCGGATTCTGTGCTGCTGCGGGCGGAATGGATGTATGATTACATTTCACCGAGAGGCAATTATCTATTGAATGTCCTCAATGCAAAAGAGACGCTTACTTTTGGACGTCAGTATCGTGGGATCACTTATCTGCGTGAGGTATGTGAAAATCTGGAGCGGATTGTAAAATTACCGGAGAATGGACTGCAGCAAAGCGGGAAGCTGTCAGGCGAGACGGTTCTTGCAGAAAATCAACCAGGTGAGCAGGATGTTATATTGCAGCTTCCGGGTGGAGTTTACAATTTTGGAAGTGAGACAACACAGTCCATGTATGAGATTACGAAGGAATTTTTGCAGATCACAGGAAGCAGGCAGCAGGTACAAGAAGGTTCTCTGGTGCACAATCTCTGGATGGACTGCAGCAAAGCTGCACAGTACGGCATCGTATTTAGTGATGTGATGGGTGGATTGAGGCGGTGTCTTGCCGATTATGGACTGTTACAATGAAGATATCTATGTAAAACTAAAATGATTTTCCGATGTTAAAATGATCAATAAATTACAGGTGATAGATGATGTTAAAAGAAATGATGAATACAAGACAGGCGGTGAAGTCTGTCGAAGGATATAACACGCTTTCAAGACGCGAACAGGATAAGATTGCACGGGAATCTGGGTTGCTGATCTGTTGGATATTCGGCCCAATGCTGCTGTTAATTCCATTGTATTTCCTGCTTCCAGAGGCATGGTTTGAGAACTGTCTGGGATCCGCTACATTCCTCTCTATTGCAGGACTATTTGTTGGGCTGTATCAGGTAGAGAAAAACCGCCAGATTCAGGATGAGGGTAGTGCAATCGGAGCGGCATTAGTATTCTTTTTCGTAGTATTTGGATTTGGATGTCTCTGGCAGGTACATTTCCTTCTTGCGATTGCATTTGCGGCTGCACTGATTTGGTATGCAAAGGTGTATATAACCGAAGCAGACAAATACAACAAGTACATAAGAGAAGTAAAAGGGAAGTTTATCGGGTACTACTGCCGGTTTCCGAAAACCAAGTATCCTGAAATTGTCGCACTGTTTAAGATTCATGGGATAAAACGCATGGATGTCTGTATTTATAAAGAACCTATGCTGACCAATCTTCCGTATCAGAATGAATACGAACGCTTAACGAAGCAGATGGAAGCAGAACAGGGTGCATATGCTGAGAAGCTATTTGAACCGGTTGTAAAACATTTTTTGGATGTCACGGGCTTGGAGATTGGAAAAACCTACACGTTAAAGCAGCATCCAGTTATCCGTTCCAAGATTTCGTATCTCGTGACACTCACAGATAACTTGAGCAGCGAAAACGGATTCGTAACGACAAAAGAGGGTCTTTCCTTCTTTGCAGAGGAAGAAAGAAAACGGAAGGAAGAAGCGGACAGAATTTTTCAGGAAGCAGAGAAGAAGCGGCAGGAAGATGCTGCAAGAAAACAGCAGGAACAATGAGTGAGATGCCAAATTATCATATCAGTGAAAATGCAACGGCTGGAATAGGAATCTGTGTTTTGATCGTTTTAATTGCAATTGCAGTAACGATTTTTATTCTTTGCGGTATGAAAACAAAGAAATATGAATTTATGGAAAAGGAAGACATAGAGACTGTCTATGGTGTAAGTGGCATGGTGAAGGAAAAAAGAGATGCTTATCACAGTATGTATGTGACTCAGCTTGTCATCGGAATTGCATGCTGCATATGCTCTGTGATTCCTTTATTTGGAACACTTGCGGTATCTGAAAGTGATTTTTATATGGTTTCAGCGGTATGTATGCTTCTAGCACTTGTTGCAATCGGAACCTATTTCATTGTGAGAAGTGCAGCTAAAATGAATGCGATGAACCAGCTTCTGGAGGAAGAAGATTACACCAGACAGAAAAAACATGAAAACAAAAAGATGTCTGGCCCGGTAACGGTTTACTGGCTGATCGCCACAGCCATCTATCTTGCATGGAGCTTTACAACTAATGACTGGGACAGAACATGGATCATCTGGCCGGTTGTCGGTGTATTATTCCCGGCGTTTTTTGCAATCGTGAATGGGATCAGGAAGAAATCGTAAAGAATATTGTGGAATAAAGAATCAGAGGATATAATAGAGAGAGAAATGTGAAATAATTCTGGAAAGGAGTAACAATTATGCCACAAAAAATGAACGGATTATTGCAAACTTATATTTCAGAAATAAAAAAAATATACGGTACACATTTATCAAAGATTATTCTGTATGGGTCCTATGCCAGAGGAGATTTCAGACCAGACTCAGACGTAGATATTATGATCTTGCTGGATTTGTCAGATTTAGATTTGAAGAAGTACAGCAAGGAACTTTCCTATATGACTTATGATTTCAATTTAGATAATGATATCGATATAAAACCGATTGCGAAGAGTGAGAGCCATTTTAAAAAATGGGTTGTTAATTATCCATTTTATGAAAATGTGAACAAGGAGGGAGTGGTTTTGTATGGAGCAGTATAATGAGAAGATAGGGACAAGAAAAGACCTTGTGTCATATCGTATAGAGACGGCAAAATCTGATCTGAAGTCTGCAAAGATATTATTAAATGCAGGTGAATATAAAGGCGCAAATAACAGAGCCTATTATGCAATTTTTCATGCGATAAATGCAGTTCATGCATTAGATGGAAGGGCATTTAAACGTCATAAAGATGCAATTGCCAATTTCAATAAAGATTATGTTAAGACAGAGATTTTTCCGCGAGAAGTGGGTAGAAAAATCGGTGAGGCAGAAGAGATACGGCATGCCAGTGATTATGATGATTTTTATATTGCAAGTAAAGAAGAGACAGAGCGGCAGATTGCAGTTGCAGGAGAATTTATAGAGTTAGTAGAAAAGTATTGTATGGAACATAATATTTCATAAATGAAAATATCTGGCGAGAAATTATATTTTCGGTCAGATATTTTTATTTTGTGCAAAAATCATTGACATTATAGTCACTACACCCTTTATAATGAACCAAAAATCAGAGAGAAAAAGTGGGGTGGCGATTCTGTTCTGGGGTGTTGGAGTTATCTATATGCTTATTTATGCGAAAAAGAAATTTTAAAAGCTCTTTTGTATTTCTTACAAAAGCGTTACAATAAACATAATAAGCAACGAAAATATGACAGGCAATGCCGGGCAGGCAGTGACGGGGAACATATAGTGAACGTCAGCCGATAATAGAAAAGCAGGAGGACTTCATGGGAAATTATCTGAATCCGGGAAATGACATGTTCTATAAGATGGTTCATTCCGAAATCTATGTGGATAAAACAGGTTTGATCGGGTATTGTAACCATGTGATCAACACAATGCAGAGATACATCTGTGTCAGCAGACCGAGACGTTTTGGAAAATCAATGGCAGCTAACATGTTGTCCGCATATTATAGCAGAGAATGTGATTCGGAAAAACTGTTTGAAGGATTGGAAATTTCAAAAGAGAGCGGATTTAAAAAGCATTTAAATCAGTACGATACTATTTTTTTGAATATGCAGGAATTCTTAAGCAGAACCGGTGATGTTGACAAGCTGATCGACCGGATCAAAAAGCTGGTGATCCGGGAACTGAAAGCAGAGCATCCAGATGTGGATTATTTTGACGATACAGACCTTGTGGAATCCATGCAGGATATTTACAGAGAGAAGAAGATTCCGTTCGTAGTGATTATTGATGAATGGGACTGTATTTTCAGGGAATACAAGCAGGACAAGGAAGCGCAGGAGAAATACCTTGATTTTCTGAGAGATCTGCTAAAAGATAAAGGATACATTCACCTTGCGTATATGACAGGAATTCTGCCAATCAAAAAGTATGGGACGCATTCTGCGTTAAATATGTTTGATGAATTTTCCATGATCAGTCCCGGACCACTTGCATCTTATGTGGGATTCACGGAAACAGAAGTAGAAGCATTGTGCAGACAATATAAAGCAGACATGTCAGAGGTGAAAAGCTGGTATGATGGTTATTCCTTTGAAAAAGAGAAATCCATTTACAGTCCGAGATCGGTTGTGAACTGTATGCGTTTTGAAAAAATAGAAAATTACTGGAATCAGACAGAAACATTTGAAGCGTTACAGTTTTACATTGATATGAACTTTGACGGACTGAAAGATGATGTGTTAAGCATGATCGCCGGGGAAAAAGTACCGGTGAATACGGGCAGTTTTACAAACGATATGACGACTTTCCGCACCGAGGATGATGTCCTGACACTGTTGATCCATCTAGGCTATTTGGGGTATGACTCGAATGAAAAATGTGTGTTTATTCCAAATAATGAAATAAGAAGTGAGTATGTGAATGCGGTGTCTGTGTCTGACTGGGGAGAAGTATCACAGGCACTGAAAAATTCCGCAGACATATTGAATGCCATCTGGCAGAGAAGACCGGAACAGGTTGCAGAAGGAATCAGACAGGCTCATTTTGAGACGTCACATATTCAGTATAATGACGAAAATGCATTAAGCTATACAATCTCGCTGGCATTATACGCTGCAAGAAATTTTTATACTGTGCATCGTGAACTGGCAGGGGGAAAAGGATTCGCAGATATGGTATATATTCCAAGAAAAAAATACCCGGAGAAACCGGCACTTGTGGTCGAATTAAAATGGGATAAGAGCGCAGCCGGTGCAATCAGCCAGATCAAAGAGAAAGAATACTGCCAGAGTCTGGAAGAATATCAGGGAAACCTATTGCTTGTCGGGATTAATTATGATGTGAAGACAAAGGAACATTCCTGTGTGATTGAGGAATTCGTAAAATAGGCTGACTTATTGCAAGAAAAAAGGAGAGAAAGTGTCCCTTTAAAGGGATACATTCTCTCCTTTTTGGAAAGATACCATTAAAACATAATTTTTCCTTTGTGTTTTAATAATCTTGCACCGTTTACGATCAAAAGGATTCCGGAAACAATTCCGCCAACAAGAACGCAGATCCCGATTGCAAGATTTGCAGCACCTGTGGAACTCATTGTTTTATAAATCTTTTCTTCCATGTATGATACCCTCCTCAAGTTATTGACAAGTACAGTCCGTTTTCATCTGCATTTGTGATCACTGGCAATACACCAGTGAAATATTGATTTTATATTACCATTTTTCCGAAAAGAAAACAATGATAATCTGCAAGCTGTTCCAAAGCTCTCCACATCTGTGGTTACTGGAACGAGGCACGAGCGAACTGTAACCATCTGTGAGAACGTCATGGATTCCAGTGATCTGCCCCGGAAAGCACATTCTCTTTGGAAAAATGTTCTGCCTGTACGGCATCTAATTCACAGACATATTCTGCCCGGTGTGGATAAGGTATGCATCTGCCGTCAATACAGTGGATATCATCGTTTAGGGAACGGTTATTGGATGTTGTGTCTGCGCTGGATGCGGGGTAATTTCTATATTCTGCGTACAAAACCGTATTTCGTGCATCCTCTTTCTTCCAGTCATGAAAACCGCATTCATGAATATGATTTCCCAATGCACATTCAAGAAACACGGTTTTAGCATAATTGCGCCATGGCCTTCCGAGATAGACAGAATTTGGAGGACAGTTTTTTGAGATAAGTTTACAGTTGGAAAATACATATCCGTATTCCTGACTTTCCGGTGTGGAGGCGGCAGTAATGTAGCCCTGAATGCCATTTACATTTGTAGTACGACACAGGGATTCTATCACGCAGCTTTCAAAATAAGCAGTGGCACTTCCAAAAATAAAATCAATGTCGCCACAAATATAACAGTTCTTATAATATTGTCTGCCGTTGATCCTTGGGGCAAATTGTTTTGGACCGATAAAACCGTCAGGCTCGATCTCTTTTGGCGGAAGCGGTCCGGTGAAAAGGGTATCCTGATGTCCAATCAGACGGCAGGAATCAATCACAAGCCGGTCACCATCGGCATAGAGCGCGATTGCCTGTCCGTGTGTGAGAGAATCGCCCGATGCATTTTCAATTGTGAGATTTTGCAGTGTGACGTCATGCGTATCAATGAAAACAGAGTAGGAGCGGAAAGTTCCGAGTTTTCCAATATCAGCCATGGGAGCAAGGGCGTAATCATCATAAGTCAGGACGACATCTTTATTTGACTTGCCAGTGCCGAGGATCGTCAGATATGGTTTATTGATAGTTATTTTTTCATGGTAAATGCCGGGTGCAAGATAAATGCAGGCCGGTTCATTAAGATCCATCGGAAGGGCATCAAGTGCCGCGCTGATGGTCGGATAGACAGAAGAGTCTGCGGGGGTTCTGGATACATATAAAGTGCGCATTGAAAATAATGGTTGGTTCATTCCATGTGTTTTATGGAAAACCATGCTCCTTTTTGACTATTTTAAATATAATGTAGTATACAAAAATTGTAAAATCAAGTATTTCGAGTATAATAAGAATATAATTAAAAGCGATGCATGCTGTGAAGCATGCAGAGTGTCAGAATGCGTTACCATAGAGCAGAAGAAAATGAGGTGAAAACAGATGAACTTTGATCATAAACCACACAGGGGTGATAAACTTCAGCCATTGGATGAGATTTCAGGATATAAAGTCCGGCCCGGATTTTATGACAGAGATGGTGCAGCGCAGGCGGCGAATGGAGTCAGTTTTACCATCCATTCCATGGGAGCGACCGGATGTACACTGTTATTGTTCCGCCCGAAAGAACAGGAGCCATTTGCAAAAATACGTTATCCGGAAACTTACTGTATCGGAAGCACATATTCCATGCTGGTATTTGGTTTAAATATCGAGGACTTTGAATATGCATTCCAACTGGATGGACCATATGATGAAAAAAAAGGATTGCGGTTTCATAAAGACAACATCCTGCTTGACCCATACGCCCGGGCAGTGACAGGGCAGAGACACTGGGGAGAGCGCCCGGAAGGTGGAAAAGACTTTGTATACCATGCCCGGGTAGTGGAAAATAATTTTGACTGGGAAAAGAGCCGTTTTCTGAATCATCCGTTTGAAGATCTGGTCATTTATGAAATGCATGTGCGTGGTTTCACAAGAGATGCATCTTCCGGCGTGAAAGCACCTGGTACTTTTGAGGGCTTGAGGGAAAAGATCCCTTATCTGAAAGATCTCGGGATCAATGCAGTGGAGCTGATGCCTATTTTTGAGTTTGATGAGATGGAAGATACCCGTGTGGTGGACGGAGAACGTCTGTATAATTACTGGGGATACAACACAGTCTGTTTTTTTGCACCCAACACAAGTTATACTTCAGTGGTGGAACACAATCATGAGGGTGATGAGTTAAAGAATCTGATCTATGAACTGAAGGAAAATGGAATAGAGGTTATTTTGGACGTTGTATTTAACCATACAGCGGAGGGAAATGAGAAGGGACCATGTTTTTCCTTTAAAGGAATTGACAATAATATCTACTATATGCTGACACCGGATGGATATTACTACAACTTTAGTGGATGTGGAAATGTCATGAACTGTAACCATCCGATCGTGCGTAAATTTATCATTGACTGTCTGAGATACTGGGTCATCAATTACAGGGTGGATGGATTCAGGTTTGACCTTGCATCTATTTTAAGCAGAGACCAGAATGGTGCACCGATGGAAAATCCACCTATTTTACAGGGACTTGCATGCGATCCGATTCTCGCAAAAGCAAAGCTGATCGCCGAGGCATGGGATGCCGGTGGTTTATATCAGGTGGGCAGTTTCCCATCCTGGAGCCGTTGGGCAGAGTGGAATGGAAGATACCGTGATGACATGCGCCGCTTCTTAAAGGGCGATGGTGGGATGGCTGGAACCGCGATCACGCGAATTACCGGATCACGAGACTTGTACGATCCGGCACATCGAGGAATCAGTGCATCCGTGAATTTCCTGACGTGCCACGATGGATTTACTTTATATGATCTGTATTCTTATAATATGAAGCACAACGAGAAAAACGGCTGGGGAAATACGGATGGTGATAACAATGGAAACAGTTGGAACTGTGGGGCAGAAGGCGCAACAGATGATCCGGAAATCGAGGGCTTGCGCCGCCGCATGGTAAAAAATGCGTTTGCAACATTGATGTGCAGCCGCGGACCGGCGATGTTTTTTGCAGGAGATGAATTCTGCAATACACAGTTTGGAAATAACAACTCTTACTGTCAGGATAATATCACATCTTGGCTGGATTGGAACCGACTGGAAGAATACAAAGAAATCCACGATTTCTTCCGCTATATGATCCGCCTGCGGAAAGATAATGCGATCCTGCGTAAGACTACAAAACCGGCGGCATGTAAACTGCCGGAGATCAGTATCCACAATGGTTTCCCATGGAATGGCGGTACAGATAATAACAGCCGGCTGATCGGTATTATGTATGCAGGAAGAGATGAGAATGATATCCGTGATGATATTGTGTTCTATTGTATGAATGCATATTGGGAAACACTGATTATGCAGCTTCCGGAGCTTCCAATGGGCATGCAGTGGAAAGTCTGTGTCAACACATTCCTTCCATATGAAGATGGAAAAAATGTGGAAGAACAGACAGAGTTTTATTATAAAAAATCATTAAAAGTTCCGCCGAGAACAGTTATAATCCTGACGGCAGAGGAAAGCTAGTAAACAGGATTATGCTTTGCTGGAATCCTCATAATTATTTTTAAGCAGCTGGCTGATAAGGTCGGCTGCGATTTTTTTGTCAGAAGGACGCAGATGACGATAATTATCAAAAACCACCGCTTCCTCTTTGTCGTGGATCCCGTTCCCAATCTGAAGCAGTGCCGACCGGTCTGTTATATAGTCGACGGAAACCTGCAGATAGTCAGCAATTTCGCGTATCACATCATCCGGAACATGAAGATATTTTCCATGCAGATAGCCATTTAGTGTGGTTGGGGAAATGGCGAGATCCTGTGCCATTTTTCGCTGTGTGATTCCGTTTTCCTCCATTAATAAGAGTACACGTTCTTCTTGAATTTTCATTAGTGAGAGCTCCTTTTCGTTAAATTAAAAGGATTTTAGCTCACTTGACTGGTAAATATTGGAAAGTACCGATTTTCTGAATTTATTCTTAAAATCTAAGAAAAAAGACGATGGCTAAATCCAGCCACCGTCTAATGTTATGATTTGACCTGTCAGATATTCATTTCCTTCGGCAAGCGTCAGAACAAGGGAGGCAACCTCCTCCGGCATTCCGAATCTTCCGGCTGGAATTTCATCTGTTAATGTAGCACGTTCTTCTTCGGAAAAGCATGCATTCATCTGTGTGTCGATGCAGCCGCATGCAATGGCGTTTACCTGGATATTGCTTGGTGCAAGTTCCTTGGCAAGACCTCTGGTAAAAGAATTCATTCCTCCCTTGCAGGCGGAATAGGCTACTTCACAGGATGCTCCAACATTTCCCCAGACAGAGGAAATATTAATGATTTTTCCGGATTTTCTGGAAAGCATATGAGGAATCGCCAGTTTACAGGTGGAAAATACGGAAGTGAGATTCACACCCAGAATATGATTCCATTCATCGATCGTCATGTCAGTTAGCAGACCGACATAAGAGATCCCGGCATTGTTGACTAACACATCGACACCGTGAAAACGCTGCTCAATATGTGAAAAAAGCTGTGTCACATATTCGAAATCAGAGATGTCACCAATACTTGCAAGGACATCTACGGAATAGTCTCTTTCCAGATCGTTTTTTAAATGTAAAAGTTCTGTTTCACTTTTGGAGCAGGTGATGACAAGGTTATAACCTGCTTTTGCAAAAGCAACAGCGATTGCACGTCCGATACCACGTGACGCACCGGTAATTAGAACTGTTTTTTTCATGCCATTATATCTTTCTTCATAGCTTCCCTATCGTTATCATAGAACTGGGTCAACAGGGCGAGAAGCTTCATTTTGCGGTATTCCTCTTTGCTCACAAGTGGTTGATAGTAAGAGTAACGTCCTTTCTGATAAGAAGCCAGAAAGCCTTTTTTCTTAGCTCTTGCAAGAAAAGTAGATACTGTCTGTGGTTTCCAGGCAGTATGATAGCGCTCGTTTGTCTGAGTCATGACTGCTGCTAAATCTAATTCAGCCTCATTGTTCCAGATAATTGTCATTATCATTTCTTCGCAGGCTGACAATTCTATATTCTTCATAGTGTCATCTCCTTTTTTTGCTTGTCCGATTATTATAGCATATAGCCAGCAGCAAAACAGCCGGAAATTGCTTTTATAATGTGAATTTTTTGTTAAATTTTATATTTGTAGTATGTTTGGGTGAAATTTTGTGTGAAAGTAATAAAAAAGGATATTGATGTGATATCAATATCCTCTCAGTCAGTCGGAATGACGTGATTCGAACACGCGACCTCTTCGTCCCGAACGAAGCGCTCTACCAAGCTGAGCCACATTCCGATATATTTGGTTGTACGTCCAAAACCGTACTTTGTTATATTAGCATAATTAAATGCAATTGTCTAGAAAAAAATGAATGTTTTTGCAGGTAATTATGTTTACAATTAAATTTGGATGTAGTATTCTTTGATGAGGTGATACATAACGGTCACTGTAAAAAGAATAAATACAGAGAATAGAAAAAGGAGAACTTATGGGAAGAGATGTCATTATTGCCTGTGATTTTAACAGCAAAGAAGAAGTAGTGAGCTTTTTAAGCAAATTTCAGGATGAAAAGCCATTTGTAAAAATCGGAATGGAACTTTTTTACGCAGAAGGACCTGAGATCGTCAGAACAATTAAGAAGATGGGACATAAGATTTTCCTTGATCTGAAATTACATGATATTCCAAATACAGTCAAAAAATCCATGGCAGTATTATCAAACCTTGATGTTGATATGTGCAACGTTCATGCGGCAGGAACCAAAGCAATGATGTCCGCAGCGATTGAGGGACTGACAAGAGCAGACGGAACAAGACCTCTGCTGATCGCTGTGACACAGCTTACCTCTACAAGCGAGGAAGTAATGCAGGAAGAATTGTGGATTGACAGACCGATTGACAAAACAGTTATGCATTATGCAAAAAATACAATGGAAGCAGGGTTAGATGGTGTGGTATGCTCTCCATTAGAGGCAGGAAAAGTACACGAAGTATGTGGAGAAAAATTCCTTACCATCACACCGGGCGTGCGTTTTGCAGACGGAGATGTAGGAGATCAGAAGCGTGTGACAACACCTGCAAAAGCAAAAGAGCTTGGCTCTGATTATATCGTAGTCGGCAGACCGATCACACAGGCAGCTGATCCGGTAGCGGCATACAGAAGATGTGTTGCCGAGTTTGTTGGCTAGAAAAAGGAAGATTATGGAGAAGAAAAAAGGAATTAGCGGAAGTACCTTAAAAATGATCGCCATCGTCACCATGCTGATCGACCATATCGGCGCTGCTGTGCTGGCAAGACTTCTGATGGTAAACGGGCTGGGAGAACTCGATCAGACCAATACAGATGCGATCATGCAATGGCTCTCTGCAAATGGAGCATTGTATTGGATGTACACGGTCATGCGAATGATCGGACGTGTGGCGTTCCCAATCTTTTGCTTCTTGCTGGTGGAGGGATTTTTGCATACACATGATGTGAAAAAATATGCGATGCGGCTTGGGCTGTTTGCATTGCTCTCAGAGATACCGTTCGATCTGGCATTCAGCAGCAAAATACTCGAATTCAATTATCAGAATGTCTTTTTTACACTATTCATTGGTTTGCTGACGATGATCGCTTACCGTGCAGTGGAAGAAAAAGAAGAGTGGAATCAGGCGTTGAAGGTGATCTTGTATATTCTGATCGTGGCAGCAGGAATGGCACTGGCGTATTTTTTAAAGACCGATTATGCCGAAAAAGGTGTATTCTGTATTATGGTCTTATACATTTTCCGCAAGAAAAAAATGTGGCAGCTCATCGCAGGATGTGCATCATTCATCTGGGAGACACCGGCGCTGTTCGGTTTTATCCCGATCGCATTTTATAACGGAACCCGTGGCTGGAAGATGAAATATTTCTTCTACATCTTCTATCCGGCACATTTACTGATTTTATATCTGATCTGTTATTTCATGGGAATCAGCGGATATTCAGCGGTTTAGCTTTTGATAGAAAATGAAATACAAGCTTGACATAATACAAAAGGGGCAGGAATCGTGAATATATATGACACAAATGAATCAGTCGAATTGTACGACAACCGCGGAATTGAAATGGCAAGAAAATGTATACGGAGAGCAAAGAGAGAGTGTGCGCTCAGATATCTGATTTTACTGTTATTATTTGCTCTTGGTATGGTGGATAAAATACTGTTTCCACAGATAGAAATAAAGCTTTCAAGCTACATTCTTCTTTATGTTATATGCATGTTTTCTATGATGGGGTTTCGCATTTTCCATAATGGAATTGTCGCAAAGCGGATGAAGGATTTTACGCTGCAGGAAAAGCACGATTATAATCTGGTCATCTATCGCGAAAATCATAATAAAAAATTTTTTTTAAAGAGTATAACCCTGCTGACAATGGCCAAGCAGGACATCCTGATGGAAAAACCATTGGCTGCAAAACAGGCACTCTCCCAGATTGCGGTAGAAAGTCTGGAAAAAAATGTATTGAAGACCTATTATTTTCTGCTTGCAGCAGCATCATTTCGTGCGAGGGAGGATAGCTGGCAGATCGAACTGGAGCATTGCGCTGCGGTGCCTTCTAAGACCGTTAAGCTGTCGGATGATGAATTACAGGAGATTTTCAGAAGCGGGGATCAGACCAGGCTGATGGACACTGTAAAAACGTGGGAGATTATGGCAGAACAGGACACAAAAACAGAGCCATATCTGAATCTTTGGTTTGGAATATTGATGGCTGCAACTGCCGTCGGTTATGGAATCTGGACATTTGTTGTGGGAAGTTCAGATAGTTATTATAATTTTATGCTTATTGGGGCAACGCTGCTTTTAGTGGGCTTGTGGATTTTAGTTAGTGTAAGGATTGTTTATCTTCTGAGACGTTCCCAAAATAATGGGAAGGGACTAGGAAAAAAGAAGGGAATAAGATTTTTAACTATTTTTATCCTCGTGCTGATGTGGTGCTTCATTGTAGGATTGAGTCTTGTGATTTTTGTGGGTGCAGGAAGTGATATACATACACAATGGGAAGCAATGAAGACGGGGAAGCAGCAGGAAAGCCAGGATGAAATATATCATAATGGCACAGAGATTTCCACAGAAGCTGACATAAAAAATCAGGAAACTGAAAACACAGAGACGGCATCAGAAATAATAGAAGATACGGAACTTAAACCGGATCAGAGCAATATAGTGAAATCTGGACCGATCACAGACAGTGAGTATGCGTCTTTCCAGATCACAGCAGATGCATCTTCTGTGGAAGGCTTTGATGTGTTTGATGATTATGCTGAGACAATGGAAAAGAATTTCATTGGTACATGGTATTGTCCGAGCTGGGGTATGGCGTTCCGTATTCAGGAAGACGGTGCTTATATTTATACATTAGAATCTGGAAATATAGGATTTTGTAATCAGGAACCATATGTATGGGAACTGACAGACCGCTCCCAACAGGGGTTATGCCCAAGACTCAGCTTTTATTATGATGATAGCAAGGCTGGAGATATGTTTACATGCTATGTAGCAGGCTGTACAGATGATTATTTCTGGTGTAATCTGCAGGAAATGGTTTGGTACAGGCAATAGGTGTAATTTTGTGGATGAATTGAGAGTAAAAAGGAGGGCAGCATTTCCACTTCCGAAATGCTGCCCATATATTTTAACCCTGTGGATACGGGAGAAAACGGAACCCACGGCTGGAAAATGAAATATTTCTTCTATGTTTTCTATCCGGCGCATTTACTGCTCTTATATCTGCTTTGCTATTTCATGAGAATCAGCGGTTATTCAGCGGTTTAAAAGGTGCAGTCCTTAAAAGTTTCATAAGAAATTATACGACAGATATTAAGAATGATTAAGAAAAGCTTGATTGAATCACTGGCTCTCTTTTTGTAACATAAATTTAAAGTACTGAATGATTACAAAAAGAAAGCCGGGGATGAAAAATGAGTCAGAGAGAAAACGTAAATCCGATAAGGGAACAGAATCACAGAAAAAACAGCAGAAGATATCAGAAAAGAGCGGCAGCAAGAAGGCGGCGCAACACGATTTTTATCATGGAGATCGTGTTGCTGCTTATTCTTGCGGTGGTTCTTTTTTTTGTGTCAAAATTAAGCAAAATTGAGAAAACAAAGCTGGATATGGACAAGATTGAGGTCAATGAGGATATTTCGCAGGAATCCCGGAAAATTATGAAGGGTTACCAGACCATTGCGATGTTTGGTCTGGACAATCGCTCCAATGGAAATTTGTCGCAGGGGCGGAGCGATGTCATTATGCTTGCCAATATTAATAATGATACAAAAGAGGTAAAATTGGTTTCTGTCTACCGCGACACTTATTTGGATACCGGAGATGGAATTTTCCAGAAATGCAATGCCGCCTACGCTAAGGGTGGACCGGAGCAGGCGATATCCATGCTAAATGTAAACCTTGATTTAAACATCACAGATTATGTGACAGTCGACTTCAACTCGATCATCGAATGCGTCGATTTACTTGGCGGTGTGGACATGGAGATCACAGATGATGAGGCGTCTCTCATGACCGGATATATCCGGGAGTTAAACGAATTGACCGGAAATAAGGCCGAGAATCTTACGCAGGGAGGCACATATACTTTAAATGGTGTGCAGGCATGTGCATATGCGAGAATCCGATATGGAGGCGGTGATGATTACCGCAGAACAGAGCGTCAGCGTACGGTTTTGACCGCGATGGTGAAAAAAGCACAGCAGTCCGATCTTACAACCGTAAATAAGCTCATCAATGAGGTATGTGGTGATATCCAGACCAGTTTTTCAAATGCAGAACTGTTAGCGCTTGCGTCACAGGTTTTCCAATATTCCATTGGAGACACCACAGGATTTCCATTTACCAAGACAACTAGGGTTTTGAGCAAAAAAACAGGTGATGTCGTGATACCGTGTGATCTGAGCGACAATGTAAAAGAACTGCATATCTTTTTGTATGAGGACAGTGCTTACACCGCTTCCGATACCGTGAAACAGAACAGTGAAAAAATCGTGTCAGATACCGGATTTAAATCCGGCGACGGACATTAAAAAGGAGGGCAGCATTTCGAACTTTACGAAATGCTGCCCATATATATTTTAACCCTGTAGACATTGGAAAAAATAATGTCCACAGGAATTGTATTTAGACGGAACTGTTCCAACCCCAAACTGCTTTGAAACCGGCAGCTCCTTTTGATGATTTTATATTAAAGGAAATTTGTGACAGAAATTTGACTGGAAAGTGAAGAATCTCTTAAGCAGTTCTATGATATTTATAAACTGGGTATCAGTTTTTTTCATAACAAATCTGTGGAAATGCTTGCACAAATTGCCCGAAAATGGTAACTTAGTTTTGAAGATTAAGCAGGGTGGCTTTATAAGCCGCCCTATTCTGTTATAGAAAGCAGGGAGACAAAATCCTCTGCTCCTGTAAGGACAGTCGCATTTGCTCCGCAAACAAGGAGGATTATGAATAAATTTGTCTTACGTCAATCATTATTATTACTTTTAACTGCGACCATCTGGGGCGTGGCATTTGTTGCACAGAGTGTCGGCATGGATTATGTTGGTCCGTTTACGTTTAATGTGATGCGAAGCATCATTGGAGGTGTGGTACTGCTTCCATGCATTGCCCTTTTGGGAAAGATAAATGGAAAAGGCAACACGGAAGCTGCAAAAAAAATGGATGGCAAAGAGCGGAAGACACTTTTCATTGGCGGTATTGCCTGCGGTGTGCTTCTCTGTATTGCAAGTAATCTGCAGCAGTTTGGGATCATGTATACATCTGTCGGAAAAGCAGGATTTATCACAGCAATGTACATTGTGGTTGTTCCGGTACTTGGGATTTTTTTTGGAAAAAAAGTGAGTGGTAAAGTCTGGTGTGGCGTTGGGATCGCGGTAGCCGGATTATATCTTTTATGCATGACAGAGAGTGGATTTTCTGTTCAGAAAGGCGATTTTCTGTTGATGCTTTGCGCACTGGCATTTTCCTTACACATTTTAGTCATTGATTATTTTTCCCCAAAAGCGGATGGAGTGAAATTATCCTGTATCCAATTTTTCACCTGTGGAATCCTGTCCGGTGTAGGGATGGTTCTCACGGAAAAACCACAGCTGACGAGTATTCTTGCTGCATGGATGCCGATCCTATACGCAGGTGTCATGTCCTGTGGCATTGCATATACCCTGCAGATCATCGGGCAGAAAGGAATGAATCCGACGGTTGCATCGTTAATTTTGAGCCTGGAATCAGTGGTTTCAGTAATTGCAGGATTCCTTATCCTGCATCAGACGCTTTCTCTCAGGGAACTGATCGGCTGTGTATTAATGTTTGCTGCGATCATTCTGGTACAGCTTCCTGACCGCAAAAAATGAAAAGGCATTTTACAAAAATATCGTAGTAACATCAAAAAAACTATGTTATGATATTTATTAGAGAAAATGCGACGAAATGCAGGAACAGGTGACAATTATGATGACTTATTATAGGACGGACGATCAGGTCATACATGAAGAAGAAAAATTAAGTGATGGTGTATGGGTGCAGATGATCAACCCGACACACGATGAGTGTGAGGAGATCGCTGAGAAATTAATGGTAGATATTGATGATGTGAAGGCAGCACTCGATGTGGAGGAAAGTTCCCGTATCGAACTGCAGGATGGATATACGCTCATACTTGTGGATATTCCAACGATTGAGATACGTCATGACCAGAGAACTTATACCACTATTCCTCTGGGTATCATCCTGACACAGGATATCATTGTCACAATTTGCACGGAGGATACACCGGTATTGCAGAACTTTGTGCGGAGCCGGGTGAAAGAATTCAGCACAAAGAAGAAGCTTCGTTTTGTGTATCAGATCCTTTACCGGACGGCAGCAATTTATCAGGCAAATCTCCGGATCATCGATAAAAGACGTACTGAGATAGAAGAACGTGTTGGAAGCGATACAGACGACTCCGATCTGATCAATCTGCATGAACTGGAATCCACGTTGGTCTACTTTGCAACATCGCTCCGGGCAAATGGGGTAGTGCTTGACCGGCTGACGCGCTATAAACGGCTGGAGCAGTACCCGGAAGATAAGGAACTTTTGGATGATGTGATAGTGGAAAACCGTCAGGCGATCGAAATGACAACCATCTACCGAGATATCATCAACGGAACAAGAGAGCTGATGTCCTCTTTGTTGGATAACCGCCTGAATAACGTTATGAAATATCTGACATCTATTACAATTGTAATGGCAATCCCAACGGTCATTTCCGGTATCTACGGAATGAACGTGAACGAGAACTGGATGCCGTTTGCAAATACACCGCATGGATTTCTGATCATTTGTATTATCACATTGCTGATCTGTGTTATTACGATGTTGTTTTTGCGGAAAAAGAAGATGTTGTGATAGGGAAAGACAGAAATTTTTGAGATAAAAGGTATATGTTGTTTTGAGATAAATTCTGAAAATAACATATGCCTTTTTACGTGAAATATCATGGACAAGGTTATTAGAGGATGTTAGTATGATTTATAATTATGACGGGATTAGGAAATTAGGGAATGTTTGACGAAGATAAAAGATATAAAATTGTAATTTGTGATGATGATGAGACGTTTATAGATTTATTAAGTGAAAAAATAGAACAGGACTTTGTTCAGAGAAAGATAGTATGTCTTATAGAAAAATATAGTGACAGCAGAAAGCTGTTAGATAATATCGGGGCAGAAACTCAGTTGTATTTTTTGGATATTGATATGCCTGAAATAAATGGAATGGAGATTGCAGATAAAATATTAGCAAAGAATCTACATTCCGAAATTATTTTTGTCAGTAATCATGAAGAAATGGTTTTTGAGTCTTTCCGTTATAAACCACTTCGATTTATAAGAAAAGAAAAAATGAATCAGGAATTACAGGAAGCCATTTCGGCATTTCTGGACAAAAAAGAAAAGGAAAGCAGAATATTAGAGATTACAACAAGAGAGGGGAAATGTTGTATAGCAGTTGATGATATTATATTTTTAGAGAGCAGACAGCATTACTTGAAGATTTGTTGTGAAAACGAAAATTTCGAATTAAGAGGCAGGATTTCTGATTATGAAACAATGCTGGAAAAATATGGTTTTGTACGTGTTAATATTGGATTCATTATTAATTGTAAATACATTAAAATCTTAAAGACCAAGAAAATAATTTTATGTAATGGCATGGAAATAAACATCGGAAGCAATAGACACGATAAAGTGCGGCACGTATATATGGAATATGTCCGGGAGAAAAATAAATGGAAGTTGTAAGTATGGCTGCAGAGATATATGCAAGCGCAGCGGGAACAATTGCACAGATATGGATTCTTTCAGAATTATTTCCAAGAAAACAGTCTGTAAAAAAAGTATATATAGTGGGATGGATTTTGTTAAATTTCTGCATCGCGCATTTTGTGTTGTTGCCGAATATATGGCAGTCGCTGCTTGGCATGGGTGTGATGCTATTGATGTCGTGTATCATGCTTGAGGGAAGGACAGAACAAAAGATGTTAGTTATCATTGCCTGCAATGTTTTTATGATTCTGGTAAGTATGCTGAGAGGGAGAATAACCTTTTTCTTGTCAGGGGAATCTATCAATGAGATTAGTATTCAGGGATCGGAGAGTCTGGCAAGGGTATTAGGAATTGTACTTACGAATACATTATATTTGGTAACAGCCTATATTTTAACGCGTTTTTTTCATGATAAAATAAAACTGAAAAAAGAAGAATATATTATTATAATAATTTATTATATTATTTTCCTTATAGTGGTTTTATTATCAATAGCTATGTCACGAAATGTGGACTTTTCGCTTATATGGCAGAAAACATTTTTGATTTTAGACATGTTGATGTTTATTGCCAATATTATAGTTTTAAAAATGATATTTCATATAAATCAGCAAAATCACTATGAAATGGAAAATGCATTGCTGTATATGCAGATAACGCAGCAGGAGAAAAGAATCAGGGAAGAGGAAAAAAACTATCGGGAAGTTCAATTATTGCGTCATGATCTGAAAAGATATTTGGTTACATATCGTCAGTTGCTTCAGGAGGGAAAATATGAGGTTATAGAAGCTGACATTGATAAAATACTGGGGAAAAGGTTAAATACAAATCATTGTGTTTATACAGAAAATACAATACTGAATGCTGTAATTTGTGAGAAGATGGAACAATGTTCCATTAAAAATATTAAAATAGAGGTGCAGGTAAATGCAGACAAAGATATGGATTCTATAGAATATGGAGTTGTGTTATCGAATTTACTGGACAATGCGATTGAGGCGGAGGAACAGGAAAAAGAAGAAAATAGATATATCTGTTTGAATATGGGAGTGGAACAGAATATGATTCATTTGGTAGTAAGTAACTATATCGCAGAATCGGTTCTGCAAAATAATACATTATTAGAAACATCTAAGAAAAATAAACAGTTGCACGGAATAGGTTTAAGAGGTGTTAAAGAGTTTGTAAAAAATAAGAAAGGTGAGATAGAGATATTTGAAGAAAATCATATGTTTGTAGTGCATATTTGTGTATGTGTATAAAGTATGCCTAAAATGGGAAAAGTACGCCAGATATATTGTGAAATAAATAAAATGCGGCTATTTTAGTAGTAAAGAGGAGATGAGGTGATGCCAATGAAGTTTTAACATATTTGTTTAACAAAAAGCTATCAATCATTAAATGTTTACTAAGTAAAAATTGAGATAGGAGAAAAAATGAAAGATAAACTAAAAAAATTAACAATTTTTATAATAGCTATATGCATTTTATTTATGTCATCTTCTGCTACATATGGGGCAACCGTTGAAAATAATACAACGCAAATGTATAGTTTAACAACAATGGAATACCAAGGACAAATTATAGAAATTCCTGTACTTACCCAAACTACTATGTCTAAATTAAGAAATAGTGTTTTTACATCAGAGGTTTATGTGTTCATTCCAGATATGACAGAAGAAACTATGGAAAAAAATGAAGAATATGTAAAGGAAATTAAACGAACAGGGAATTGTTCGGCAATGCGTCAAGCTAGATCTATCTATTTTGGACTTCCGGGATATATAGCTTACCATTCAACATTAAATTACAATGTTTCTTATTATCAAGGCTATTTGCGGCTTTATGATTTAATATCATTTAAGCTGGAACGAGAAATTTACACGCAAGCACCATTTAGAAATTTTTATAATGCGACTGCAAAGGCACTTCAAGTTGGAACCATTGGTGATCCGGGAAAACCTGAAGTATTGCAAAACCAGCAAAAAGAATACGGAGAAATTAAATATGATACATTATATACAATACCTTCAGAATGGGTGCCAATAGCGCCAGTTGACAGCGGCACAAAAGTGGGGGTAAAGTATGTTGTTAAATACGAATATGCAGACGGTACGGTAGGTTATTTGGAACAGTTTCATGAGGTGCAATAATGAATTCGAAAAAGGGCAAAAAAGTACATCTGGAAATAATTTTATTTTTTATAGTAAGCATTTACTGCTTATTGGCACCTAATAGGGAAACATGCATGGATGATACCTGGATATCGAGCATAGTAGGACTGAGTGGTTCTGTGAAATTATTTTCGGTAAAATTATTTTTGCTGGCACCATTATGGTGGGGAATTTTATGTTACATATTGTTAAGGCTTGCAAATCCTTATTTAAAGGAACATGGCGTAAAACTGCAAATAAATAATAGGATATATAAAGCATTGATAAAAATATTTACAATTGCATTTTTAATTGCATTAATATATTGGTCATGCGGATTTACCTTGTATGTAGTGTTTCCGCCTATGCCGTTTTTGGTTGGTTACTATATTATGAACCATCGTATTATTTTAGGAATTAGCTGGTGTATTGAGGCAATTCTTATTTATGTTTCGTTTGAAACTTGACGGTTATCTGTATAAAATTGTTTATGGAAATTATAATGGTAAATATATGTGCGTGCGTATAAAGTATGCCTAAAATGGGAAAAGTACGCCAAATATATTGTGAAATAAATAAAATGTGGCTATTTTAGTAGTAAAGAGGAGATGAGAAAGATTACTGCTAGGATAGTCCATTTTTTTATTGAAAGTAAAGTTATTGATGAAACAGATCAAGAGATTTATGAATATGGTTTGGAAATATTGAGTGAAAATGTAATGTTAACAGTCTTTCTTATATTATTTGGAGTTGCGATTGGGAGAGGCGTAGAAACAGGTATTTTTTTGTTCTCGTTTTGTTGGTTAAGAAGGTTCTGCGGTGGATACCATGCAAAAACAAAGCGAGGATGTCATATAGCCACATTTATTACTTATATAGTATTTCTTATTGAAATAGTTCATTTTTACAAGGTGATAAATAAATATATGGTTGAAATATATTTTGTATGTTTAGCGATTATTATTCTTTATGCACCGGTTCAACATAAAAATAAAATACTATCAGAATCAATGCATAGAAAAAACAGATTAAAGGCGATAGTATATACATTATTATTCGGAGTGATTATTTATATATTCAAAATTGAGTTTCCTGTGGTATCATTTGCCGTTTTGGGAACTTTAATACAAGTAGCACTACTAATGATAATTGGAAGGAGGGAAAAAGGTGATTAAATTGAAAGTTGCAAAAATGATGGCTGATATTGTATATCGAATGGCAGAAAAAAGTGTTGATGAAGCTTCTGCATGGTATGAATATCAACCGGAAGTACCAGAAAAATTAAAAAAGAGAAATAGTTGCAAATTAGTTTCGAAAAGGTCTACTAAATAGTATGGTGGAGGAGAAAAAAGCAAATGGATGAAATGATGTTGGAGGTACAGGTATGGCTTAATAAAACTTACAATGTAGGTGTCGTGGAGGATAGAAATACCGGTCAGTGAACAGCTTGTAGAGACAACGCAGGCAGGAATTGGTATTGATAAATGTATATGGTTTCAATAAGAGGAACAGCAACAGGTCCTACGTTTTTTACTACATATGAAAATCCAGTTGAACCAGACATTTCACAGGAATTTACTGTTTTCAAAAATATATATAATTCAGGTTTATCAATGTTTTATAACTGGTTGATGAGATAGTGCTATTAGTAAACATACTTAATTGAGAAGGAGAATATGTATGAAAAACAAAATTAAAATGGATTTAGCGTTATTAATGTTCGCAACTGTAATTCCAAATACTGCGTTTGCACAGGATTCAAGTAATCAAGTTCCAAGCGAACAGGTTGAATTTGCAGATATTTATATCGGAGACGAATTGATTACAGTTCCGGTTGTGATCGAGTCTGAAATTGCTTGCAAAACAGCACGAAGTGGTGTACAATATGAAGATACAATAGAGAGTGCAACTTATTATATCCCGGTAACTGAAGAAGGGAAAGCATATAATGAAGAATATGTAAGCGGTGCGAGAGCAAGAGGAACAGCGACAGATACTTACTTAGATCCGAGAAAATATCTGACAGCAACGAGTATTATCCGATATACAATGTCTTCAAATGATGAGTATGTTTTGATTAACAATGTTGCAATTACGAAAAACAGAAATCCAGAATCATCTTCTACTGGTGGATATTTATATGGGATTGGAACACCGACGGCTAGAATTGTGTGTGTTGGTCTTGCAAAAAATAACAGGGGATATGAGCAGGTAGTAGATTCCCAGAGTGTTCCATGGGGAACAACAGGAGTGAGCACTCCATCATGGTGGACTCCTGTAATGTGTGGCAGTTATTCGGATCAGTATAGGGGGCTTGTACAATATAGCTTTAATTTGATTTACAGTGATGGCACAGTCAGTTGTGCGTTTACGCATGGTCTGGCAAAATAAAGTAAAAAAGGAGGAGGCACCATGGCAACAAACAAATCATTAAGCAGAAGAACGATTTTCCTGTTAGCGGCGGCAATTTTGTATCTGATGATTCCACAGAATGCTACAATGCCTATGCCGGAGGAAGCGGTATTCCCATTTTCATTGTTGTCGTTGTCGCAAATAGCAAGAGTGTTTGCTTTCAGACAATGGATTGCCATGGATTTGATTCTTTTTACAGCAGTGCTGGTCATCATGCAGCTGATCCGTGGAAAGCATGAAGGAGGAATGTTTCTTAGAAATAAAACTGCAAGAATCATTTGCATGGCAGCATTCTTAGTAGTATTTCTTCCACTTGCATACATAACGATACCAACCGTATTCATTCTGGGCAAACCAGCCTTTATGAGCATGGATGCCTGGGTATTCATGTTCGGTAAACAGGGCGGCGCGAACCAGTACATTCTTCATCTCTGGTGGGCAGCATCAGCGGTACTGCTGGACATGGGAATTGCGAAATAAATTTATAAAAATAACCCGCATGGAATCAGAACATATTCTGTTTGAAATTCCATGTGGGTTGTGTTATTTTACGCAATTTGAACATAAGTTGGGAACGTTGTTATTGGGAGAATGGATGGGTTTATCGTTCAAACCGTCCACTTGCCCCACAAGGAAGCACAAGTCCATTGGATGACACCGGAAGCCCGATCTCATCGGCTGCTACCGTTCCGTGGTATTTTTTTAACACCGTGTTCATCATATAGCTTAACACCGCCGGCTGTAATCCGGTTGTATAGGAGTTGATCAGGAAAAACAGCGGATCATCGGATAACAACTGTCCACACAACTGTACCAGTGGATAAATCGCATCCTCAATCTTCCAGATTTCCCCTTTCGGCCCCCTGCCGTAGGAAGGCGGATCCATAATAATTGCATCATAGTGATTTCCACGACGGATTTCACGTTCTACAAACTTTACACAGTCGTCCACGATCCAGCGGATCGGAGCGTCCTTGAGACCGGAGGAGACAGCGTTTTCTTTTGCCCATGTCACCATACCTTTTGAGGCGTCCACATGTGTGACAGAAGCTCCGGCTGCGGCAGCAGCGAGGGTTGCACCACCGGTGTAGGCAAAAAGGTTTAATACTTTGACCGGTCTGCCGGCTTTTTTGATCTTTTCTGAAAACCAGTCCCAGTTGGCAGCCTGCTCCGGGAAAAGACCTGTATGCTTGAAACTAAAAGGCTTTAAGTTAAAAGTCAGGCTTCCGTAATGGATCTGCCACTGCTCCGGCAGATCGAAAAATTCCCATTCTCCGCCACCTTTGGCGCTTCTGTGATAATGTCCGTTCATTTTACGCCAGCCTTTTTCTGTTTTTGGCGTGTCCCAGATCACCTGGGGATCCGGACGGACCAGAAGATATTTGCCCCAGCGTTCTAACTTTTCACCTTTGGAGCAGTCAATGACTTCATAATCTTTCCAATTTTCTGCAATCCACATATTTTAAATTACCTTTCTATAAGTTCGTATAATATTAAACTTCAATTGTTTACATAATTATTTCCTGCGCCACAGCGATGGCATGAACAGAATTAGCAGTGGGTACAATTCCAGACGGCCGGCTAACATGTCAAACATCAGCACAAACTTGGAAAAATCGGAATACATACCGAAATTCCTTGTCGGACCTACACCGTCAAGACCGGGACCGATATTATTTAAAGTAGAAGCAACTGCTGTAAAATTCGTCGTCAGGTTGAAATTATCCACACTGATCAAAAGGGTGGAAACCAGCAGGATGAAAAAATAAATTGCCAGATACACATTCGTAGAGCGCAGTGTATTGTGGTCGATCGGTTTTCCATCCATACGGATTACCTTGACCTCTCTCGGATGTATCACGAGAGAAAGCTGCTTCGGGATCGCTTTGCATAAAATCAGCAATCGCGAGATTTTAAAACCGCCACCGGTACTTCCTGCACAGGCTCCGATAAACATGAGCAGCACCAATATCATCTTAGATGTCTCCGGCCACAGATCAAAGTCTGTAGTCGCATATCCACAGGTTGTGATAATGGAACCCACCTGGAAAAATGCATGACGGAATGCCTCGCCAAGTGAGCCGTACAAGCTTCGGATATTAAGTGCGATAAAAGTACCCGCACCCAGAATGATGCCAAAATATACCCGGATTTCTTCCACTTTAAAAATTTCTTTCAACTGCTTTGTCATAATGTAAAAATAAGCGACATAATTGACACCGCTTAAAATCATAAAGACGGTGATAATATTTTGCAACACAGGGCTATATCCTGCAATGCTGTCATTGTGGATACCAAATCCACCCGTTCCAACCGTACCAAATGTCAGCGTCAGGGAGTCGAACATCGGCATACCGAAAATACATAATAAAACAATTTCAATGATCGTAATGACCAAATAAATACGATACAGAATTTTTGCAGTGTCCTTCACATGTGGTACTAATCTGCTGACGGAAGGCCCGGGGCTCTCAGCTTTCATCAGGTTGATCGTCGAACCACCCATCAGAGGGAGAAAGGACATGATGAATACTAAAACCCCCATGCCGCCAACCCAGTGGGTAAAGCTTCGCCACATCAGACTTGTGTGTGTGAGTGCCTCCACGTTCGAGAGAATACTTGCGCCGGTCGTGGTAAAACCGGAGATCGTCTCAAACAGGGCGTCCACATAAGATGGGATCTCACCAGTGATCACAAACGGAATGGCACCGAAAATACTTAAAACGATCCAGCTTAATGCAACGGCAACAAACCCCTCGCGGTTAAATATCTGCGGATGCTTTACTTTTTTTAACGTGATCAGGCATCCGAGGACAAAACAGATGATCCCTATAATAAGGTAAGAATACGCTTCGTTTTCGTGATAGATCATTCCGGTCAGAAACGGAAGCAGCATAAAAATACCTTCGAATTTCAAAACCTGTCCAAGAATATAGCCTATTGTTGAATACTTCATAGCAGCTTAATCCTCCAGAATCTCTTTGATATCGGATATATTGTAACCGGAGGTGGCGATCATAACAGAGTCGCCGGGCATCATGCAATCCTGTCCACTTGGCACGATGACCTGATGATTACGGTAAATACAGCAGATCAAAGTATTTTTGCGGATCTTTAAATTCTGAAGAGGAATATTGCAGACGGCAGAATTCTCTTTGAGCAGGAATTCCAGAACTTCTGCTTTTCCATCTTCCAATTTGTATAGCGCCTCCACATTGCTGTTTAAAGAATTATTCATGGAACGCACATATTTGATAATGTACTCTGCAGTGATCACTCTCGGGTAAATAATGCTTCCGAGATCCAGCTTATTGATGACGGAGGTAAAGTTAATGCGGTTTACCTTTGTCACTGTCTTTGCGGAAGAGATTCCATTCGCATACAGGGATAAAAGAATATTTTCTTCATCCAGATCGGTCAGCGCCGCAAAACCGGCTGCCTTTTCAATGCATTCTTCAGATAAAAGCTCCTTGTCAGTGGCATCGCCGCAGAGAATTGTAGCTTTCGGAAGCTGCTCGCTTAAAAACTCACAGCGCTGCTGGTTGATTTCGATAATGGTCGTCTTGATTCCGGACATCAGAAGACTCTTGGCAAGGTAATAGGATATCTTACCTCCCCCTGCGATGATCGTGTTGGATACACGGTTTTTCTCTAAGCCGATCTTGCGGAAAAAGTCGATGGCATCCCTGCGTTTTGCAACGATGGAGACGATGTCATTTGCCGCAAATTCAAAATCACCGTTTGGAATGATGACTTCCTCGCTGTTCCTTGCGATTGTGCAGACCAGAATATCATTGCAGTGCAGGGTTGCGTGGAATTTGGAAAGTTTCAGGCCGCATAAAGGGGAGTTATTTCCTATTTTAAAGTGAAGTAATTCCACACGTCCCTTTGCAAAGGTATCCACGCGGATAGCAGAAGGAAACTGGAAAACCTTTGAAATCTCATTTGCAGCCGTAAGTTCCGGATTAATGATCATGCTCAGTCCGAATTCCTTCTGGAGAAAATCTTTTTCTTCATTATATATAGGGTTGCGGATGCGGGCGATGGTCTGACAGTGGCCACTCTTCTTGGCAATGACGCAGCAGAGGAGATTTTCCTCATCAGATCCTGTGACAGCGATCAGCAGGTCTGCGGTTTCGATACCGGCCTGCTTTAATGTTGTGTGGCTTACACCATTTCCAACAATACCCATAACATCCACTGTATCCGTAAGGGCACTTACTTTTTCGGGACGGGAGTCGATCACAACGATATTGTGATTTTCACTGCTTAAGGCTTCCACAAGCGTGCATCCTACTTTGCCGCAGCCAACAATTATAATATTCATGATAATAAGATACCTTTCATTTCTAAATAGTTCATAGCTGATTATAGCACACAGTATCTGTATCGGATAGGGGAAATATTAATGTGAGAGCGGATTATGCAAAAAAAATTAAAAAAATTGAAAAAAACACTTGCAATATAAAGGAACATCATGTAAAATAGCAACTGTTGTGACATTGATAGCGTAGAAACGCGAGGTTGCTGCATGAAAATGCAGGTTTTCCGTGGAGCGAATGTCAAGTTAAGAAACTGGCGACAAGTCACTGTATCACGAATAACGTCTACAAAAGGTAGAAACAACGTGCCAAATCATCAACGGGAAGATGTTTTGAAATCGAAAGTGGATGACACGCACGGGAATGTGTACAGTCACCGCTTGTCGTACTGATTTATAAGTGCGAAAAGGAGGCGACTTTTTTTATGGCAAGTCAAGTAATGAGAATCACATTGAAAGCTTATGATCATGAATTAGTTGATGCTTCAGCTAAGAAGATCATCGAGACTGTAAAGAAAAACGGATCACAGGTGAGCGGACCGGTACCACTTCCAACTAAGAGAGAAGTTGTTACTATTTTAAGAGCTACTCACAAATACAAAGATTCCCGTGAACAGTTCGAGCAGAGAACTCATAAGAGACTCATTGATATCATGACACCAACCCAGAAAACAGTTGATGCTTTATCTCGTTTAGAGATGCCAGCTGGTGTTTACATTGATATCAAAATGAAAAACAAATAAGTTTTTCAACAAATCATTAATTAGTTAATATCCTGAAGGGTTTTATATAGAAGCAATACAAAGGTTTACCCCTTTGGTTCCACTTATATGGACTTTCTAGGATGAACGGTTCCGCTACCCCACATCTGATGGGCATGAAGCGTTCCGCTGTAGAGAAAACAGGAGGTAAAAAGAATGAAGAAAGCGATTTTAGCAACAAAAGTCGGAATGACTCAGATCTTCAATGCAGACGGTGTTTTAGTACCGGTTACTGTATTAGAAGCAGGTCCATGTTCAGTGACACAGATCAAAACTGTTGAGAACGATGGATACAGTGCAGTACAGGTTGCATTTGCTGACAAGAAAGAAAGAATTGTCAACAAAGATGCAAACGGAAAGAAAGAAATCAGAAACAGACATGGCGTTAACAAAGCTCAGATGGGACATTTTGCAAAAGCTGGTGTATCCGGAAAGAGATTTGTAAAAGAGTTCAAATTTGAGAACGCAGCTGAGTACAACTTAGGCGATGTGATCAAAGCTGATATCTTTGCAGAAGGCGACAAGATCGACGCAACTGCAATTTCCAAAGGTAAAGGTTTCCAGGGCGCTATTAAGAGATTTGGACAGCACAGAGGTCCTATGGCTCACGGTTCCAAATTCCATCGTCATCAGGGTTCCAACGGTGCATGTTCTTCACCAAGCCGTGTATTCAAAGGAAAAGGAATGCCTGGACATATGGGTAGCGTAAAAGTTACAACTCAGAATCTTGAAGTTGTAAGAGTTGACGCTGAGAACAACCTGCTCTTAGTTAAAGGTGCTGTACCAGGAGCTAAGAAATGTTTAGTAACAATCAAAGAAACTGTTAAAGCAGGTAAATAGTGCTTAGATAGGAAAGGAGGAACTTAACGATGGCTAACGTAGCTGTTTATAATATGGAAGGCAAAGAAGTAGGAAGCCTGGAATTAAACGACGCTATCTTCGGAGTAGAAGTTAACGAACATTTAGTACACATGGCAGTACTTCAGCAGCTGGCAAACAACCGCCAGGGAACACAGAAAGCAAAAACTCGTTCCGAAGTAAGCGGTGGTGGTAGAAAACCATGGAGACAGAAAGGAACAGGTCATGCAAGACAGGGTTCTACAAGAGCTCCACAGTGGACACATGGTGGCGTAGTATTCGCTCCAGTACCAAGAGATTACTCTTTCAAACTTAACAAGAAAGAGAAGAGAGCAGCTCTTAAATCTGCATTAACATCAAGAGTAAACGAGAGCAAATTTGTTGTTGTTGACGAGTTAAAACTTGATGAGATCAAAACAAAGAAATTTGTTGAAGTTATGAATAACTTAAAAGTTGAGAAAGCATTAGTTGTATTAAACGACAACGATGTAAATGTGATCAAATCTGCAAGCAACCTTGCAACAGTTAAGACTGCTCAGACAAACGAGATCAACGTATATGATATCTTAAAATATGATACAGTAGTTGTAACAAAAGACGCTGTTAAGACAATCGAGGAGGTGTATGCATAATGGCAAATATTAAATATTATGATGTAATCCTCAAACCAGTAGTTACAGAGAAGAGCATGGCAGCTATGGCTGAGAAGAAATATACTTTCTTAGTTCATCCAGAAGCTAACAAATCCATGATCAAAGAAGCAGTTGAAAAAATGTTCGAAGGAACAAAAGTTGCCAGCGTAAACACAATGAACTTAGACGGAAAGAATAAGAGACGTGGTATGGTAGTTGGTAAAACTGCTAAAACAAAGAAAGCTATCGTAACATTAACAGCAGACAGCAAAGACATCGAGATCTTCGCTGGTTTATAAGATGAAGGTTCAGCAATCGGACACTTGCTGTCAGATTGCGTAAGAACATGATTCAGGTGTTGATTTCTGCTTTGCGAAGCAAATTGGAATGCAGAAATCAAAAGCTTGAATGTTAAATGAAAGCTATACAATATGTGCAGGCAAGCACGATAATAAACATCGAAAGGAGAAAAACAATGGGAATTAAGACATATAACCCATATACACCTTCCAGAAGAAATATGACTGGTTCTGATTTTTCAGAGATCACAAAAACAACTCCTGAAAAATCTTTAGTAACTTCTTTAAAGAAGAACGCTGGTCGTAACAATCAGGGTAAAATCACTGTAAGACACCACGGTGGTGGAAACAGAAGAAAATACAGAGTAATCGATTTCAAGAGAAACAAAAAAGATGGTATTCCAGCAAGAGTTATCGGAATCGAGTACGATCCAAACAGAACAGCAAACATCGCTTTAATCTGCTACGCAGATGGAGAGAAAGCATACATCTTAGCTCCTCAGGGATTAACAGATGGTATGACAGTTATGAGTGGTGCAGAAGCTGAGGTTCGTGTTGGTAACTGCTTACCATTAGAGAACATTCCAGTTGGTACTATGGTACACAACATTGAGTTATACGCAGGCAAGGGTGGACAGTTAGTTCGTTCCGCTGGTATGGCTGCTCAGTTAATGGCAAAAGAAGGAAAATACGCTACATTAAGACTTCCATCCGGAGAGATGCGTATGGTTCCATTAAACTGCCGCGCAACAGTTGGTGTTATCGGAAACGGTGACCACAACCTTGTTAAGATCGGCAAAGCAGGACGTAAACGTCACATGGGTATCCGCCCAACAGTTCGTGGTTCTGTAATGAACCCTAATGACCATCCACACGGTGGTGGTGAAGGACGTGCTCCAATCGGACGTTCTGGCCCAATGACACCTTGGGGTAAACCAGCTCTTGGACTTAAGACAAGAAAGAAAAATAAATCTTCTAATAAGATGATCGTAAGAAGAAGAGACGGTAAAGCAATCAAATAAGTTGCTAAATATGAAACAATTGATGGCACGGTTAAGACAACGCTGCCGCGTGTAGCGGTCTTTCGTGCTTGACTATAGGAGGTAAATTATGGCTCGTTCATTAAAAAAAGGACCATTTGCAGATGAAAGCTTACTGAAAAAAGTAGACGCTATGAACGCATCTGGTGACAAATCTGTTATTAAGACTTGGTCACGTCGTTCTACAATCTTCCCTCAGTTCGTTGGTCATACAATCGCTGTTCATGACGGAAGAAAACATGTGCCTGTATTCGTAACAGAAGATATGGTTGGACATAAACTTGGTGAGTTCGTTGCTACAAGAACTTACAAAGGACATGGAAAAGACGAAAAGAAATCAGGCGTTAGATAAGAACTATTTTTTGAAAGGAGGTTTCATCCATGGCTAAGGGACATAGAAGTCAGATTAAAAGAGAGAGAAATGAAGTAAAAGATACCAGACCTTCCGCTAAGTTATCTTACGCAAGAGTGTCTGTTCAGAAAGCTTGTTTCGTATTAGACGCAATCCGTGGAAAGGATGTTCAGACAGCATTAGCTATCGTAACATACAATCCGAGATATGCTTCAAGCTTAGTAAAGAAATTATTAGAGTCAGCAATCGCAAACGCTGAGAACAACAATGGAATGAAAGCAGAAAACCTTTATGTTGCAGAGTGTTATGCAAACAAAGGACCAACAATGAAGAGAATCAGACCAAGAGCACAGGGTAGAGCTTATAGAATCGAGAAGAGAATGAGCCACATTACAATCGTGCTTGATGAAAGATAAGGAGGGCAAACATGGGACAGAAAGTTAATCCTCATGGCTTAAGAGTCGGTGTTATCAAAGACTGGGACTCTAAATGGTATGCGGAAGCAGATTTTGCAGATCTTTTAGTAGAAGACTACAACATCAGAACATATCTTAAAAAGAAATTATATGCAGCAGGCGTTTCTAAGATTGAGATCGAAAGAGCATCTGACCGCGTTAAAGTTATTATTTACACAGCAAAACCTGGTGTAGTAATCGGTAAAGGTGGAGCTGAAATCGAGAAGATCAAAGCTGAAGTACAGAAATTCACATCTAAGAAATTAGTTGTTGATATCAAAGAAGTTAAGAGACCAGACCGTGACGCTCAGTTAGTAGCAGAGAATATCGCTTTACAGTTAGAGAACCGTGTTTCCTTCCGTAGAGCAATGAAATCCTGCATGAGCAGAACAATGAAATCTGGTGCAAAGGGAATTAAGACATCTTGTTCCGGACGTTTAGGTGGAGCAGATATGGCTCGTACAGAGTTCTACTCTGAGGGAACTATTCCACTTCAGACATTAAGAGCAGATATTGATTATGGATTCGCTGAAGCAGACACAACTTACGGTAAAGTAGGTGTTAAGGTTTGGATCTACAAAGGCGAAGTACTTCCTACAAAGGCTAATAAGGAAGGAGGAGCTCAGTAATTATGTTAATGCCAAAGAGAGTAAAACATAGAAAACAGTTCCGTGGTTCTATGGCTGGTAAAGCTACAAGAGGTAACAAACTTACTTATGGTGAGTATGGTATCGTAGCAATGGAACCTTGCTGGATTAAAGCAAACCAGATCGAAGCAGCCCGTGTTGCTATGACAAGATATATCAAACGTGGTGGTAAAGTTTGGATCAAGATTTTCCCAGAGAAACCTGTAACTCATAAACCTATGGGTGTTCGTATGGGTAAAGGAAAGGGTGCCCTTGAGTACTGGGTAGCCGTTGTTAAACCAGGTCGTGTATTATTTGAAATCTCCGGTGTACCGGAAGACGTAGCTAGAGAAGCATTACGTCTTGCTACACACAAATTACCTTGCAAATGTAAAGTAGTTTCTCGTGCGGATTTAGAAGGCGGTGTATCAAATGAAAACTAGTAAATATTTAGAAGAATTAAAAACACAGTCTGTTGCAGATTTAAATGCACAGTTAGTAGACGCTAAAAAAGAACTTTTCAATTTGAGATTCCAGAACGCAACTAATCAGTTAGATAACACAAGCAGAATCAAAGAAGTTAGAAAGAATATCGCAAGAATTCAGACTATCATCACTGAGAAAGCAAAAGTTGCTGAATAGAACTCTAGAAAGGAGAACTCATCGTGGAAGAAAGAAATCTTAGAAAAACACGTGTTGGTATTGTTGTAAGCGATAAAATGGATAAGACAATCGTTGTTGCAATCCAGGATAACGTAAGACATCCACTTTACAACAAAATCGTTAAGAAAACATATAAATTAAAAGCTCATGACGAGAACAACGAATGCAAGATCGGTGATAAAGTCAGAGTTATGGAAACAAGACCATTATCTAAAGATAAGAGATGGAGACTTGTAGAAATCATGGAAAGAGCAAAATAATTAAAGGAGGCTACAAGCATGGTACAACAGGAAAGTAGACTGAAAGTAGCTGATAACACAGGAGCTAAAGAGTTACTCGTTATCCGTGTTATGGGTGGATCTACTAGAAGATATGCAAACATTGGTGACGTTATTGTTGCTACTGTTAAAGATGCAACACCAGGCGGTGTTGTTAAAAAAGGTGACGTCGTTAAAGCTGTAGTTGTTCGTTCAGTTAAAGGTGCTCGTCGTAAAGACGGTTCTTATATTAAATTTGATGAGAACGCTGCTGTTATTATTAAAGATGACAAAACTCCAAAAGGAACCCGTATTTTTGGACCAGTAGCTAGAGAGCTTCGTGAGAAACAGTTTATGAAAATTGTTTCCTTGGCTCCAGAAGTATTATAGGAGGACGAAGATATGGCAACAATGAAAATTAAAAAAGGCGATATGGTTAAAGTTATCGCTGGAAAAGATAAAGACAAAGAGGGAAAAGTAATTTCCATTAACAAAAAAGACAATAAAGTTCTTGTTGAAGGAATCAACATGGTAACAAAACATGCAAAACCAAGCATGCAGAACCAGCAGGGTGGAATCCTTCACCAGGAAGCTCCAATTGATCTTTCTAACGTAATGCTTCTTCACAACGGAAAAGCAACACGTGTTGGATTCAAGATGGATGGAGACAAAAAAGTTCGTGTAGCAAAAGCTACAGGCGAAGTTATTGACTAATTAAAGAGAGGAGGCCAATCAGTTGAGCAGACTTAAAGAACAGTACCAGAACGAGATCGTTGACGCAATGATCAAAAAGTTCGGATATAAAAATATTATGGAAGTACCAAAGCTCGATAAAATCGTAGTAAACATGGGCGTTGGTGAAGCCAAAGAGAACGCAAAAGTATTAGAGGCTGCAATTAAAGACATGGAGACAATCACAGGTCAGAAAGCAGTTGCTACAAAAGCAAAGAACGCTATTGCAAACTTCAAGATCAGAGAGAACATGCCAATCGGATGTAAAACAACATTACGTGGCGAGAAAATGTATGAGTTCTTAGATCGTTTAATTAACTTATCATTACCACGTGTACGTGACTTCAGAGGTGTTAACCCTAACGCATTCGATGGCCGTGGAAACTATGCTCTTGGTATCAAAGAGCAGATCATCTTCCCAGAGATTGAGTACGACAAAGTTGACAAAGTAAGAGGTATGGATATCATTATCGTAACTACTGCTAAGACAGACGAAGAAGCACGTGAATTATTGACATTGTTCAATATGCCATTTGCCAAATAATAGGAGGGAATTTTAATGGCTAAGACAAGTATGAAAGTTAAACAGCAGCGTCCAGCAAAATTCTCTACCAGAGAATACACACGTTGCAAAATTTGTGGTCGTCCACATTCTGTTTTAAGAAAATACGGAATCTGCAGAGTATGTTTCCGTGAATTAGCATACAAAGGTCAAATCCCAGGCGTTAAGAAAGCAAGCTGGTAGGCCGAGTAATTTTTAGAAGGAGGAAATATACATCATGATGATGACGAGTGATCCAATTGCAGATATGCTTACAAGAATCCGTAATGCAAATACTGCTAAACATGATACAGTAGATATTCCGGCATCTAAGATCAAAGTTGCTATCGCAGGCATCCTTTTAGATGAAGGTTATATCACAAAATACGATATTATCGAAGATGATAATTTTAAAACAATCCGCATCACATTAAAATACGGTGCAGATAAGAATGAAAAAATTATCACAGGTCTTAAGAGAATTTCCAAACCAGGACTTCGTGTTTACGCTGGTAAAGACGAGCTTCCTAGAGTACTTGGTGGATTAGGAATTGCTATCCTTTCTACAAATCAGGGAATTATCACAGACAAAGAAGCAAGAAAACTCCAGGTTGGTGGAGAAGTATTAGCTTTCGTTTGGTAGGAAATAATGACTTCCTGGCTTATGCCAGGAGGATGGACTACCATTCTGATAGATATGTAACTTTTTAACTACGGTGAATCCTCACCGCAACGAAAAATTAGGAGGTACGGGCATGTCACGTATAGGAAGAATGCCAATCGCAGTTCCAGCTGGCGTTACAGTAGAAATTGCAGAAAATAATCATGTGACTGTAAAAGGTCCTAAGGGAACTCTTGAAAGAACCCTTCCATCTGAGATGGACATCAAATTAGAAGGTGCTGAAGTAATCGTTACAAGACCTAATGATTTGAAAAAAATGAAATCCTTACACGGATTAACAAGAACACTGATCCACAACATGGTAGTTGGTGTTACAGACGGATATAAGAAAGAGCTTGAAGTTAATGGTGTTGGTTACAGAGCTTCCAAAGCTGGTAAAGTTTTAACTCTTAACTTAGGATATTCTCATCCAGTTGAGATGACAGATCCAGAAGGAATCGAGTCTACAGTAGACGGTAACAAGATCATTGTATCAGGTATCGATAAAGAAAAAGTTGGCCAATACGCAGCTGAAATCAGAGATAAGAGAAGACCTGAGCCTTACAAAGGAAAAGGTATCAAATATGCTGATGAAGTTATTAGACGTAAAGTTGGTAAGACTGGTAAGAAATAATTAAAGGAGTGACGAAGAATGGTTAGTAAGAAATCAAGAACAGCAGTTCGTGAAAATAAACATAGAAGAATGCGTCATCATCTTGCAGGTACTGCACAGAGACCACGCTTAGCTGTGTTCAGAAGCAATAATCATATGTACGCTCAAATTATTGACGACACAGTTGGAAATACACTTGTTTCTGCATCTACTCTTGACAAAGAGTTAAAAGCAGAATTAGAGAAGACTAATAACGTAGATGCAGCATCCAAACTTGGTACTGTAATTGCTAAAAAAGCATTAGATAAGGGTATTACAACAGTTGTCTTTGATAGAGGCGGTTTTATATATCAGGGAAAAGTTAAAGCTTTAGCCGATGCAGCAAGAGAAGCTGGATTAGATTTTTAGTAGGAGGAAACGAAAACATGAAACGTGAAATCATTGATGCTAGTCAGTTAGAATTAAATGATAAAGTAGTATCAATCAAACGTGTAACAAAAGTTGTTAAGGGCGGACGTAACATGCGTTTTACAGCTTTGGTTGTTGTTGGCGACGGCAATGGTCATGTTGGTGCAGGTTTAGGAAAAGCAACTGAAATTCCTGAAGCTATCCGTAAGGGAAAAGAAGATGCAATGAAAAAACTCATCAGCGTTAAGTTAGACGAAGTTGATAGTATTACACATGATGTTCAGGGTAAATTCACCGGTGCATCCGTATTATTAAAGAAATCTCCAGAAGGTACTGGTATCATCGCTGGTGGTCCAGCCCGTACTGTATGTGAGTTAGCAGGTATTAAAAATATCCGTACAAAATCTTTAGGTTCCAACAACAAACAGAACGTTGTATTCGCAACAATCGACGCTCTGGGTCAGTTAAAATCTCCTGAAGAAGTAGCAAAACTCCGCGGAAAATCCGTTGAAGAGATTCTGGGTTAAGGAGGAATTTGAAATGGCAGATAAGAAACTTAAAGTAACATTAATCAAATCTACAATTGGTGCTGTTCCAAAGAACAAAAAAACAATCGAGGCTCTTGGTTTAACAAAACTTTACAAAACAGTTGAGTTACCAGACAACGCTGCAACAGCTGGAGCACTTCGCAAAGTTGCACCATACGTAAAAGTTGAAGAAGCATAAAAAATAAGATAAGGAGGTGTCGGTGATGGATTTATCCAATTTACATGGAGCTGCCGGTTCAGCTCATAGCGATAATTTCAGAAGAGGACGTGGACACGGTTCAGGAAATGGTAAGACCGCAGGTAAAGGACATAAAGGACAGAAAGCTCGTTCTGGTGCTCCTAGACCAGGTTTCGAAGGTGGTCAGATGCCATTATACAGAAGATTGCCAAAGAGAGGTTTCAAATGCAGAAACTCTAAGACAATCGTTGGAATTAATCTTTCCGCTCTTGAAGCTTTCGAAAATGACGCAGTAGTATCTGTAGAGACATTAATCGAAGCTGGTATCGTTAAGAACCCAAGAGATGGAGTAAAAATTCTTGGAAATGGAGAACTTACTAAGAAGCTTACAGTTCAGGCAAACGCATTCAGCGCTTCTGCAAAAGAGAAAATTGAAGCTCTTGGTGGAAAAGCAGAGGTGATCTAATGCTGGAGACACTCCGTAATGCATTCAAAATTAAAGATATTCGCAAAAGAATTATTTTTACATTTTTAATGTTAGTTGTCATCAGAATAGGAAGTCAGCTTCCTATTCCTGGTGTTGACAGTGAAGTATTTGCAAACTGGTTTGCTAGTCAGACCGCTGATGGAATGGGCTTTTTTGATGCCGTTACTGGTGGATCATTCTTGAATTTATCTATATTCGCATTGAATATCACACCATACATTACATCATCCATCATTATGCAGCTTCTTACTATTGCTATTCCTAAGTTGGAAGAAATGCAGCGTGACGGAGAAGATGGTCGTAAAAAGATCGCCGAGATCACAAGATACCTCACAGTTGCTTTAGCTTTGATTGAAGCAATCGCTATGGCAATTGGTTTCTCAAGAGGTGGATACTTAGAACAGAGTGATTCGACCGCTGTTTATGTTATGAATATCATTATGGTTATCTTTACTCTTACAGCAGGTTCTGCAGTCCTTATGTGGATTGGTGAGAGAATCACAGAGAAAGGTGTAGGAAATGGTATTTCCATCGTGTTGACAATCAACATCATTTCCCGTATGCCAAATGATATCGGAACATTATATCAGCAGTTTATTTCTGGAAAGACAGTTCCAAAGGGAATTCTTGCTGCAGTTATTATCCTTGCAATCATCGTTGCAATGGTAGTATTTGTAGTATTACTTCAGGATGGAGTAAGAAAAATTCCGGTTCAGTATTCCAAGAAAATTCAGGGAAGAAAGCAGGTTGGCGGTCAGTCAACACACATTCCTCTGAAAGTCAATACCAGTGGTGTTATCCCAGTCATCTTTGCTCAGTCTTTATTACAGACACCAGTCATTATTGCGAGTTTACTTGGCAAGGGAAATGGAACAGGTATTGGAAGTAAGATCTTAAAAGGTATGTCCCAGTCTAACTGGTGTAATCCAAATGAACCAATTTATAACATTGGTCTTGTGGTATATATCATTTTGATCATTGCATTTGCTTATTTCTATACATCGATTACATTCAATCCGTTAGAAATTGCAAATAACATGAAAAAAGCAGGTGGATTTATTCCGGGTATCAGACCTGGTAAACCTACCAGTGACTATCTGAATAAGATTTTAAATTACATTGTCTTTATAGGCGCAGTTGGATTAGCATTTGTAGCATTTATTCCAATCTTCTTTAATGGAGTATTTAATGCTGATGTATCCTTTGGTGGAACATCCATCATCATCATTGTTGGTGTTATTATCGAAACATTAAAACAGATTGAATCTCAGATGCGTGTTCGCTACTATAAAGGATTCTTAAATGACTAAAACAGAAACGCTGGGTCTTGTGGCCCGGCGTTTTTTGAAGTTTTATAAAGGAAAGAGCTAAAATAAACTTGCGAAGCAGCGTCAAAATTCGTATAATAGGCGCAGAAACATTGAATATATGGAAAGGTCAGGGGTAATTTTTATATGAAAATTATAATGTTAGGGGCTCCAGGAGCTGGAAAAGGAACACAGGCAAAACAGATCGCAGATAAATACGGCGTACCACATATCTCTACAGGAGATATCTTCCGTGCCAACATTAAAAACGGAACAGAACTTGGCAAAAAAGCAAAAGAATATATGGATCAGGGCTTATTAGTTCCAGACGAACTTACCTGTGATCTTGTTATGGACAGAATCCAGCAGGATGACTGCAAAAATGGATTTATCTTAGATGGATTTCCAAGAACCATTCCTCAGGCAGAGGCGCTCACTGCAGCACTTGAGAAAATCGGACAGAAAATGGATTATGCCATTGATGTAGATGTTCCGGACGAGAACATTGTAAACAGAATGAGCGGAAGACGTGCCTGCTTAAATTGTGGAGCAACCTATCATATTGTTTCCATTCCAACAAAAGTGGAAGGTATCTGCGACAGATGCGGAAGTCCGGTTGTATTAAGAGATGATGACAAGCCGGAAACAGTTCAGAAACGTTTAAGCGTATATCATGAACAGACACAGCCGCTGATCGATTACTATAAAGCACAGAATATTTTAAAGACAGTTGACGGTACCCAGCCAATGGAAAAAGTATTTGCTGATATCGTAGCCATTTTAGGAGAATAAAGATGTCTGTCACGATAAAAAGACCTGAAGAGCTGGAATTAATGAGGGAAGCCGGGAAGATACTTGCAAAAGTACACGAACAGCTTGGAAACGAGTTAAGACCAGGGATGTCTACCTATGAGATAGACAGAATCGGGGAAGAAATGATCCGAAGCTTTGGCTGTGAACCATCTTTTAAAAACTATTGTGGCTATCCGGCTTCTGTGTGTGTGTCAATTGATGAGGAAGTCGTACACGGAATACCATGCAAAGAAAAATTTATCCAGGAAGGCGACATTGTAAGTCTGGACATCGGCGTCATCCACAAAGGATACCATTCAGATGCTGCAAGAACGCATGCGGTAGGAGAAATTTCAAAAGAAGCAGCGCTTTTGATTGAGCGCACAAGACAGAGCTTTTTTGAAGGTATGAAATATGCAGCCGCAGGAAGACATCTCTATGAGATATCCGGAGCAATCGGCAGTTATGCAGAAAGTTTTGGATATGGGGTCGTGCGGGATCTTTGTGGTCATGGAATCGGAACGCATCTCCATGAAGAACCGGATATTCCGAACTTTAAGAAATTCCGAAGAGGAATAAAATTAAAATCCGGAATGACGCTTGCGGTGGAACCGATGATCAATATCGGAACACCGGATGTATTGTGGTTAGATGATGAATGGACAGTGATCACAGCAGATATGTCATTATCTGCACACTATGAAAATACGATCATCATCACAGAGGGAAGACCGGAGATCCTGACGCTGACAGACTCAGAGATTGCAGCTCATATATGGGAATAACCACCGGAAAAGGGAAGACTATGAACATTGAATTTGCAAAGTCCATGTCAGGACACGATAGAAATCAGTATTATCTGATCATAAAAAAAGAGGATGAATTTGTGTATCTGGTAAATGGAACAACAAAACCACTTATAAAACCGAAGAAAAAAAATCGAAAACATATTCAGATAATCAAACATATATCCGATGAAATAACCGGATTGTTTGACGGTGATCCAACAGATATCACAATCAGAAAAGCAATTAAAATAATAGAAAAGCAGCTGAACAGCTAAACAAGGAGGATTATATGTCAAAAGCAGATGTTATTGAAGTTGAAGGAGTAGTTGTTGAGAAGTTACCAAACGCATTCTTTAAGGTAGAACTTGAGAATGGTCATCAGATCCTTGCAACCATTAGTGGAAAATTACGTATGAATTTCATCCGTATTTTACCGGGAGATAAAGTTACTATTGAAATGTCCCCATACGATCTTTCAAAAGGAAGAATCATCTGGAGAGATAAATAAAAATTATTTGAAAAAATCATTGACTTCTTTAATAAGCACATGCTATAATGCTATTCGGACACTTTTGAATAGTGCCTTTTTGTGTGTGCAAAAAGGGGCTTTTGAGAAGAAAGGAGGATTTGCTGTGAAGGTAAGATCATCAGTTAAACCTATTTGCGAAAAATGCAAAGTCATTAAAAGAAAAGGAAGCATCAGAATTATCTGTGAAAATCCAAAACACAAACAGAGACAGGGTTAATTAGTCCTTATTCTGATCGTAATAGTACCATAACTATTACAAATTCATTATGTGCGGCTGCAGTGGAACACCTGATCAGGTTGTAGACACTGTTATCATAATAACAGCAATGGATAGCTGCTTTGTTATGTTAATACCGAGACATAACAGAGAGAACATCGAAAAATGGTTGACAGGCGATGGCACACATTTCAGGCCGGACGACAACGGAGCTGCTTAGCTTGCAATCGACAGCAAAGATATTATGCCGTTATGGGTTGGAAGATTCTTCCAAAAGGCATAGGGAAGAAGAGCTTTGTAGGAAGTCATGAGGTCAAAGTGACTTTACGTTGATAATAAAAACTTAGATGCACAAAGCATCGGAGAATTAATGGAGGTTAAAAAACACATGGCTCGTATCGCAGGTGTAGATTTACCAAGAGAAAAACGTGTTGAGATCGGTTTAACTTATATCTACGGAATTGGTAGAGTAAGTGCTGATCGTATTCTTGCAGAAGCAAATGTTGATCCTAATACTCGTTGCAGAGACTTAACAGACGACGAAGTTAAGAGAATCAGTGAAGTTATTGATAATACACAGACTGTAGAAGGTGATTTACGTAGAGAAATCGCTATGAACATCAAGAGACTTCAGGAGATCGGATGTTATCGTGGTATCCGTCATAGAAAAGGTCTTCCAGTTCGTGGACAGAAGACAAAGACAAACGCAAGAACTCGCAAGGGTCCAAAGCGTACAGTTGCTAATAAGAAGAAATAAGCTTCTTTGTGACTGCTTTTAAAGATGCAATTAATCATTTATTATTAGAGAAAGTAGGTTAGTTTAGATATGGCTAAAGTTACAAAAAAAGTGACAAAAAAGCGTGTAAAGAAAAACGTTGAACGCGGACAGGCACACATTCAGTCATCTTTTAACAATACAATCGTTACTCTTACAGATGCTGAAGGTAATGCTTTATCATGGGCAAGTGCTGGTGGTCTTGGATTTAGAGGTTCAAAGAAATCTACTCCATATGCTGCACAGATGGCAGCTGAAACTGCTACAAAAGCAGCTTTAATTCACGGATTAAAATCAGTAGACGTATTCGTAAAAGGACCAGGATCAGGAAGAGAAGCAGCAATCCGTGCGCTCTCTGCATGCGGACTTGAAGTTACAAGTATCAAAGATGTTACTCCTGTACCTCACAATGGATGTCGTCCACCAAAACGTAGAAGAGTTTAATTAGGAGGGAGATACTAAGATGGCAGTAAATAAAGTTCCTGTTCTTAAAAGATGTAGATCACTTGGTTTAGAGCCAAGTTACTTAGGATATGATAAAAAATCCAATAGAGAATTAAAAAGAGCTAACAAGAAGATGTCTGAGTACGGTCTTCAGTTAAGAGAAAAACAGAAAGCTAAATTCATCTATGGTGTTTTGGAAAAACCTTTCCACAACTATTATGAGAGAGCTGATCAGATGAAAGGTATGACTGGTCAGAACTTAATGACTATTTTAGAGTCAAGATTAGACAACGTAGTATTCCGTTTAGGATTTGCCAGAACCAGAAAAGAAGCTAGACAGATCGTTGACCACAAATTCGTTACAGTTAACGGAAAACAGGTTAACATTCCTTCTTACCTTGTAAAAGCTGGCGATGTTATCGAAATCAAAGAGAAGAACAAAAACATTCAGAGAATGAAAGACATCGTTGAAGTAACTGGTGGAAGATTAGTTCCAGACTGGTTAGAAGTAGATGCTGAGAAATTACAGGGAACTGTAAAAGAATTACCTTCCAGAGAGCAGATCGACGTTCCAGTTGATGAAATGCTTATCGTCGAGTTATATTCTAAATAAACCGGAGCAACGGATTAACAAGAGTAAAGCCATTGTCTGGCAGTTTTGCCAGATCATATGGCGTTTACTTTTTAATGTAAGCAAAAAACCCGAGAAGGAGGGACTTTGTAGTGTTCGATTTTCAAAAACCTAAGATTGAAATCGCTGAAATTTCAGAAGACAAGAAGTACGGCCGGTTCGTTGTAGAACCATTGGAAAGAGGCTATGGTACAACTCTTGGTAATTCTTTGAGAAGAATTATGCTTTCTTCATTACCAGGTGCAGCTGTTAGCCAGGTTAAGATTGATGGTGTATTGCATGAATTCAGTTCAATTCCTGGAGTAAAGGAAGATGTTACTGAAATTATCATGAACATCAAAGAACTTGCAATCCGCAATAATAGTTCATCCGATGAACCAAAAGTTGCTTATATTGAATTCGAAGGTGAAGGCGTTGTAACTGCAGCTGATATCCAGGTTGACTCTGATATTCAGATTTTAAATCCAGATTTAGTAATCGCTAACTTAAATGGTGGTGCTGATTGTAAATTATACATGGAGCTTACTATCACAAAAGGCAGAGGTTATGTCAGCTCAGACAAAAATAAGACAGAAGATACTCCAATTGGCGTAATCGCAATTGATTCTATCTATACACCAGTAGAGAGAGTAAATCTTTCTATTGAAAATACCCGTGTCGGTCAGATCACTGACTACGACAAACTTACATTAGATGTTTATACAAACGGAACTCTTGAACCAGACGAAGCTGTAAGCTTGGCTGCAAAAGTTTTAAGTGAGCATTTAAATCTCTTCATCGACCTGTCAGAAGCTGCTCAGCAGGCTGACGTTATGATCGAGAAAGCTGACGATGCAAAGGAAAAAGTTCTTGAAATGAACATCGATGAACTGGAATTATCTGTTCGTTCTTTCAACTGCTTAAAGAGAGCAGGTATCAACACTGTTGAAGAATTAACAAACAGAACTCCGGAAGATATGATGAAAGTTCGTAACCTTGGACGTAAATCTTTAGAAGAAGTTTTAGCGAAGTTAAAAGAGTTAGGACTTCAGTTAAACCAGGGTGAAGAGTAAAACCTGCGGTTTTACTCCGATAAAGCACAACGAAGCTGTGCACTTCTCTTTGAACTGCTAATGTTCAAAGGGTACCTTATGAAAAACGGGCAGAAATAGTAAGTCCAATGAGCATGCAGTATGTCCGTGTGAGGTGACAACACCCCACATTTTCATGAGTGGCAACTATATAAAAGGCATTCGGTAAGTAAGTCCAAAGAGCGTGGCCGGATGTACACCACAAATGGAGGAATTTAAAAATGGCAAAATATCGTAAATTAAGCAGAACATCAAGCCAGAGAAAAGCATTATTAAGAGGTCAGGTAACAGCATTATTAAACAACGGTAAAATCGTTACTACTGAAGCAAAAGCAAAAGAAGTACGTAAAATCGCTGAAGGTCTTATTGCAATGGCAGTAAGAGAAAAAGATAACTTCGAAGAAGTTACTGTAAAAGCTAAAGTTGCCCGCAAAGATGCTGATGGCAAGAGAGTAAAAGAAGTAGTAGACGGTAAGAAAGTAACTGTTTATGATGAAGTAGAAAAGACAATCAAGAAAGATATGCCTTCCCGTCTTCATGCAAGAAGAGAAATGCTGAAAGTTCTTTACACTGTAACAGAAGTTCCAACAGCAGCTGCTGGAAAGAAGAAAAATACAAAAGAAGTTGATCTTACAGCAAAATTATTTGACGAGATCGCTCCTAAGTATGCAGATCGTAACGGTGGTTACACAAGAATCGTTAAGATCGGACAGCGTAAAGGTGACGGCGCTTTAGAAGTATTACTTGAGTTAGTTTAATTCATAGTATAGCTGTTTATAGCAGTTCAGATGATATAAAATCCCTGGAGTATGGAATATACTTTGGGGATTTTTTCGTGTATAATGAAAAAAACGACTGAAAGCAGAAGGAAGAATGCAGCAAATTTTAATTATAGAAGATGACAGAGCTTTGAATCAGGGTTTATGTAAGGCGTTAAAAACAGATAATAGCAGCATACAGGTGTGCAGCGGACTTTATGCATCAGCAACAGACAGGTAGATTGTCTCCTGTGAAAATTTAAAAGATGCGAAAGAACAACTGCTCTGTGGAATGCCAGCATTGATCCTGTTAGATATCAATCTGCCGGATGGAAGCGGATTGGATTTTTTACAGAGCGTAAAGAGGGATTGCCCGGATTGCCCGGTCATTTTACTGACAGCAAATGATACCGACGGCGATATTGTAAATGGACTGGAGCTTGGAGCAGATGATTATATCACAAAACCATTTTCCTTGTCGGTACTGCGCGCAAGAGTGAATACACAGCTTCGAAAAGCGGCGGCAATGGGTGAAAAAGAAAAGGATAACGAACACGTTTACCGCAAAGAACCGTATGTGTTTGATTTTGACCGGATGAAATTCATGGTGGACGGTAAGGAGATCGAACTCAGTAAGACCGAGCAGAAGTTGTTGCGGATTCTTGTGGAAAATGCGGGCATGAATATGCGCAGAGAACTTTTACTGGATCGTGTCTGGAGCGATGGCGCAGAGTATGTGGATGAGAATGCACTATCGGTATCCATTAAGAGACTTCGGGATAAACTCGGAGCGGAGCATGCGATTAGGACAGTGTATGGAATTGGTTACAGGTGGGAGTGATATGTGGATATTCATAGTGTTTGTCTGCGTGACAGTTACTGCAATTATTATTTTTGTAAATTACAGACGAACAAAGAAAACAATGGATACAATAGAAGAAATGCTGAATGTGGCAGTCAAGGGAGAATTTACAGAGGGACAATTCGACGAGACACGCATGTCGGCGTTGGAGACAAAATTTGCCCATTACTTAAGTGCATCTGCTCTGTCCGCACAAAATGTAGAGGCAGAGAAAGACAAAATAAAAGCATTGATCGCAGACATTTCCCATCAGACAAAAACGCCGATCGCAAATCTTCTCTTATATAGTGAGCTTTTACTTGAAGAGGAGCTTCCACAGCAGATTGAAGGAAATGTGTCTGCAATCCATGAACAGACGCAGAAACTAAAATTTCTGATCGAGTCGCTTGTGAAATTATCACGTCTGGAAAATGGAATTTTACAGCTTGTTCCTCGGATGGAAAAGCTACAGCCAATGTTAGAGCGAGCAGTATGGGAACTGAAACAGAAAGCAGAAGAAAAAGGATTACAGATAAGTTTACATAATACTGATGTTGAAGCTTATTTTGATCCGAAGTGGACAGGAGAAGCAATCGGTAATGTAATTGATAATGCGATTAAATACACAGAGCATGGGGAAATATCCGTTTCGGCTATTTCTTATGAAATGTTTGTGAGAATTGACATTGCAGATACCGGATGTGGTATCCGGGAAGAGGAGTTGCCGAAGATTTTTAGGAGGTTCTATCGATCAGAACTGGTAAAGGATGAAGAGGGCGTTGGAATCGGACTTTACCTGACCAGAGAAATTTTGCAGGAGCAGGGTGGCTATATCAAAGTGTCCTCTGTATACGGACAGGGAAGTAAGTTTTCCATTTATCTGCCTAAAAATAATTTTTGAAAAAATACATCAACTATACCGGAATCGCTGAAATATGTTTTTTAAATAGTAAATGGAATTCTTTCAATTCTGTAAGAATTTCATTTGCCGTGGAAAGAGTCTGGAAAGAATACTGTGTGATAATCTGTATGTAACAAAAAAGGTTATATACAGATTTTTTTGCTTCGCAAAACAAGGAGGCTAAATCCTCTGCTCACCAGAGGGTTCGCATTTTTGCTTCGCAAAAACAAGGAGGATTTATGGATATTTTAAAAGCATGTGGTTTAAGGAAAATATACGGAAGCGGAGAGACAGCCGTACATGCACTGGACGGTGTGGATCTTACGGTGGAGAAGGGCGAGTTTGTGGCAATTGTCGGCACAAGCGGAAGTGGAAAATCAACCCTTTTACATATGTTAGGCGGACTTGACCGACCGACAGAGGGAAAAGTGTTTGTGGATGGAAAAGATATTTTTGCATTGAAGGATGAGGAACTTACGATCTTCAGGAGAAGAAAGATCGGGTTTGTATTTCAGGCGTATAATCTGGTTCCGGTCTTAAATGTCTATGAAAATATCGTGCTGCCGATTGAACTGGACGGTGGAAAGATAGACCGGAAATTTATCGATAGCATTACAGAGACACTTGGATTGCAGCAGAGACTGGATGCACTTCCGGGGCAGCTCTCCGGCGGACAGCAGCAGAGGGTGGCGATCGCAAGGGCATTGGCGGCTGCACCGGCGATCATATTGGCGGATGAGCCGACCGGAAATCTGGACGGAAAGACCAGTCAGGATGTGTTGAGTCTTTTGAAAGTGACCAGCCGGAAATTCGCACAGACCATTGTGATGATCACACACAATGAGGAGATCGCACAGCTTGCAGACCGTATTATTCGAATTGAGGACGGACGTATTATAAAGTAAAAGACACTGACAGGTACAGGACAGATTCGAATAGGAAACGGAGAAAAATTATGAAAGTAAAAAATCAGAAATGCATACGCAGACTAAGCTATAAATCGCTGTGGGCGACCAGAAAAAGAAATGTTATCGCAATCTTTGCGATTGCTCTTACCACGTTATTATTTACATCACTTTTCACAATTCTTATGTCGTTGAATGAGAGTTATGAAACTTACAATTTCAGACAGGTAGGCGGCTATTCGGACGGAACGTTCAAAGAACTGAGTGAGGAACAGGTGGAAAAAATATCAGCACATCCGGGAATCAGGGAAGCCGGAGAACGCATCGTATGTGGATTTTGCACCACAGGTGTTTTTGGAAAAGTTCCGGCAGAAGTCAGTTACATGGATAAAAACTGTACAAAATGGAGCTATGCGACACCAACGACAGGAAGAGAACCTGAGAAGAGCAATGAGATCGCAATGGACACGGTTGCATTAAAGCTGCTCGGGGTGGCACCGGAGCTGGGAGCAAAGGTGACGATAGAGTATCAGGCTGGAGATAAAACGAATGAGGGATTTCAGGAGACAGATACGTTTATTCTGTCAGGATACTGGGAATATGATGATCTGATGCCGGTTCATTATATCAATGTATCAAAAGACTACGTGAAGTCAGTGGAAGAAAAGTGGGTGGCATCAGGAGAGAAAGCTTTCCGGACAGACCTGAATGTCATGCTGCCTTCAAAATTAAATATTGAACAACAGATGCAGAAAATCGACACAGACTTAGGATATGACTGGAATACGAGAGATCAGGAGAACAGTGCCCGTATCGGAGTCAACTGGGGTCTTACTGCTTCACAGCTAAATGCAGGGATGGATCCGGAACTTCTTGCTGCGATTGCAGCATTTCTGCTTCTTGTGATTTTTACCGGATATCTGATTATTTATAATATTTTTCAGATTTCAGTTACCGGAGATATCCGGTTTTACGGGCTGCTTAAGACAATCGGAACAACGCCGCGGCAATTAAAAAGAATGATCAGACAGCAGGCATTCCTTTTATGTGTGGTTGGCATTCCGGCCGGACTTCTTCTGGGATATGGAATCGGGGCATGGCTGACACCTATTGTTTTAAAGGGCACAACAGTTGTGGGAACACATGTAACGATCAGCAGTTCCCCGGTTATTTTTGCCGGCTCTGCGATCTTTGCAGTGATCACTGTTTTCCTCTCCTGTACAAAGCCCGGAAAAATGGCAGCAAAAGTTTCTCCGGTGGAAGCAACAAAATATACAGAGTGTGTCAGTGTGAAGAAAAAGCGCCGCAGCTCGCATGGAGCAAAGGTTTATCAGATGGCATTTGCCAATCTGGGAAGAAACAAAAAGAAAACAGTTCTTGTTGTGATATCCCTGGCACTTTCGGTGACACTTTTGAATGTACTCTGTTCTTTTGTGGGTGGCTTTGATACGGAAAAATATATTTCACAACGAACATGCGCCGATTTTATCGTGAGCAGCACAGATTATTTCCGCTACAATGATGCAGATGAATATATTTCAGAAGAAACTATTGCAGAAATTCAGGAAAACACGAGTGAGACGGTCAGCGGCAGCGGCTATATGACAGATATGACCACAATGGTATGGATGGATACAGAGCAATATAAGAAAATGGCAGTACCGTATCTTGGCGAAGAAGAGCTGGAAGAAAAAGTGAAGTATTATGAAAAAAGGGGCAGTGAAATAAAGACTCCAACAATACTGGAAGGTCTGGATGAGGCACTCTTTGAAAAGGTGACGGTACTGGATGGAGAACTGGATCCTTTGTTTGATGAGAATATAAATGCAATTGCGATCCGTGTCGAGACAGATGATTATGGCAATGTGGAAAATATAGAACGCTATCCTAAAGTGGGGGATACGCTCACCATGGTTTACCAGAATATGTATGAGATTGACACCAGGACAGGTAAACCTGCTGATCCTGCGACAACGCCGGAAGAGTATGTGGAGATCCGTGAGGAAGAACCAAGGGAAGTGGACTATACCGTGTGTGCACTTGTGAAAGTTCCATATGCCATGACATTCCGCTATAGCGGATCAGGATATGACACGATCCTTCCGGCAGAACGGATGAAGGAGGACTGCGGTGCAGAGCTGATCCGGAAATTCTATCTGTTTGATACTCCGGATATGGAAGCGGAAAATGCAGCGGAGCGTTATCTTGCGGAACTTACGGCAGGAGATACTTCTGTTCTGATGTATGAGAGCAAAGCGTCTATCCGAAGTGAATTTGAACAGTTTCAGAAAATGTTTTTCCTTCTGGGCGGTGTTTTGTGTGCGATCATCGGGCTGGTTGGCATTTTAAATTTCTTCAATGCGATCATGACCGGAATCCTTGCAAGAAAAAGAGAGTTTGCAGTGTTACAGTCGGTTGGAATGACAAACCGCCAGTTAAAGCAGATGCTTGTGCAGGAAGGGCTGTTTTACACTGCCGGTTCTGTGGTGGTGGCGTTTCTTCTGTCTTTGGTCTGCGGACCATTATCAGGAGACATGATGGAGAAGATGTTCTGGTTTTGCACTTATCATTTCACCATCCTTCCGGTTATTGCGATGCTTCCGGTGTTTGCAGTGCTCGGCTGCCTGATCCCTGCGGTACTTTATCAGGCGGGAAGCAGACAGAGTATTGTGGAACGGCTGCGGGAGGCAGAGTAAAGAAAATGGAAATTTTGGAAGATATTGGCATTAGATATGCTGGTATCTTCTTTTTTATATAAAAGAAATTATTGCTAAAAAGTATAAAAAGGTATAAAATAAATACAAAAGTATAAAAATCTATAAAAAAGTATAAAATAATAGAAAAAGTATAAAAAACTATAAAATGTTACAAAAAGTATAAAGAACTATAAACGGCAAAAAATATTATGAGGTGACTTATGCAGAATCCATTTACAACAACATTTAGCAAAACTCCGGAATATACCTATATACACACAGAAAAAACAGAAGAGATATTAGAAAATTTTGTATATGAAAATCCATCAGAGTCAGTATATAAGATAACAGGCGTCAGAGGATCCGGGAAAACAGTGATACTTGCGAAGGTGGAAGAAGAATTGAAGAATAATGAAAACAGGTATATAAACTGGCTTGTTTTTGATGTGAATCCAACAAGGGATATCCTCGAACAGATAGCGGCAATGTTAGTCAAAGCCGGTTTCGGTTCAGAAGAGAAAAAAACAACTGGAATCAATATTTCAGCAACCGTGCTGGGATCTGGCGGTGGAATAGGATATACAGCGGACAAGAGTAATCATTTCTTTGACATTGGTGTAGAGGTTGAAGAAATGATACAGAATGTCCAGAAGAAGGGAAAAAAGATATTAATAGGTATTGATGAAGTTTCAAAATCAGAAGAAATGGTAAAGTTTGCATCAGAATATGGAAGATGGCTTCGTGCGGGTTATCCGGTTTATTTTGTATGCACTGGTTTATATGAAAATATTCAGGAACTTTACAATGTCAAAAACCTTACCTTTTTCAGAAGAGCGACGACAGTGAAGACAGAACCTCTGAATATGATAAGAATGACGGAGATGTACAGGAGCAAATTAAACATTGATGTCAGTCAGGCAAGAGAGCTGGCGAAGATTACAAAGGGATATGCCTATGCTTTTCAGGAATTAGGAGTGCTATGTTTTAAGAAAAAAGAGAATGAGACACTGGAAGATATCCTTTCAAAGTTAAAGTCAGAATTATTCGCATATTCCTATGAAAAAATATGGGAAGAGATGACGGAAATGGATCGATTTCTGGCTGGATTGCTGACAGAAAAGGAAGAATATAAGCGTGATGAAATACTGAAGCTTATGGGTGAAAAAGCAGGCAGTTATTCAATGTACAGGGATCGTTTGATAAAAAGAGGAATATTAAATAACCGACAGGGATATGTCTCACTTGCGCTGCCGTATTTTGCAGATTATATCAAGGAATACTGCTGATAAAACCAGAAACAAATGAAATAAATAGAGATTAGCAAAACAGACAGCCCCAATGTTCATTACGAACATCGGGGCTGCCTGTTTTTTATACAATAGAGAATATTTTTAATATCCCATTATATAAATCATCTTATAGCTGAATATCTGAGACAGCATTAGCAACCGATTTTAAAATATTTGCAGATCAGATTAAATAATTCAGCGCAATTAGTTGTAAAACACATAGTGACGACCTCCTTATTTTTATTTTTTTGATAACACATAAATGGTTATCGTTTGTCCTTCAGACAGTTCCAAACCGGTATTCAACTTCGGGGAGAAGCCGGGAACCAATGCTTGAATGTTACAAACATATTTCTTAAGGACAAATGAATTGTAACAAGTTTGTAACAAATAGACAATAGGAGGCGATTGGCAATGCTTCCAATGCATGGAAGAGAGGAAAAAAGCGAAAGAACTTCATCAAATCTTAATGTTTTACCTCATTGGAAGTTCATAAAGAATCCTTTACAATAAGTACATGATCATAAAGGGAATGAGTCAGTTACGCACTGAGAACATTCGAATCCGGAGGAGAAGAAAATGTACCGTATATTAGTATGTGATGATGAAAAAGATATTGTATCCGCATTGAAAATATATCTGATGGCAGACGGCTATCAGGTTTTTGAGGCTTACAACGGCAGAGAGGCGTTGGAAATTTTAAAGAATGAAGATATTCATCTTGTTCTTATGGACATTATGATGCCGGAGATGGACGGTATCACAGCAATGTTGAAAATCCGTGAAGTCAGCAATGTTCCGGTGATTTTGCTCACCGCCAAAAGCGAGGACACCGATAAGGTGCTCGGACTTACCGTGGGAGCAGATGATTATGTGACAAAACCGTTTAATACGGTGGAACTGCAGGCGCGCGTGAAATCCCAGCTCAGGCGTTACATGAAACTGGGAGGCGGCACGGTCAGACCGGACACGATCGTGATCGGTGGAATCGAACTGAATGATGTCACGAAGGAAGTGACGCTTGACGGTGATAAAGTTCAGCTTACAAGGACAGAGTATGATATTTTAAAATTACTCATGCAGCATCCGGGACAGGTTTTTTCGCCAAATGAAATCTATGAGAAAGTGTGGAATGATAATCCTTTTCGGAATGAGAATACGGTAGCGGTACATATCAGACACCTGAGGGAAAAAGTGGAGTACAATCCAGCGGAACCGAGACACTTAAAAGTTGTCTGGGGAAGAGGCTATAAAATGGAAGTGTAAGTGAATACAGCGTAAAATACAAGACTTGCACATCAAAAACATGTAAAGGCAGGGACAGAAGGTATGGATAAGTGGAAACAATCAGGCATTGTAAAATTGATTGCGTGGATTTTGATCACAGTATCAGCACTGATGCTGTTGGCAGGCACAGCCGGGGCATATGCCATCAGTGAACTTGGGTTTTATACAAGAAGTGTAGAAGACATCCGGGAGGAGCAGTTTGAACGGATTGCCGGAAAGTACTCTGCGAGAGTGCTGCTGAATCTGAATAACACGGAAAATGAAACCTATTTTAAGGATACCAACTTCCGGTATGGAGTTGTGGAAGCGTCTAATTACGAGGAATTGGAAAAACTGGATCTGAATCAGCAGAGCACCTATGTGCAGTCGAATTTTGATGAGAAAGTAAGTCTCGACAATCTTCATCTTTTTCAGTGCAATATGAATGCTGACACATCGATTTATGTGGATAACTCTGTGCTTGGCGGGTATTACATTGCGTACAGTACCAGAGAGTACAGAAATAAATATATCAATGAATATGTGTATGATACAGATAGCGGTATTTTTTATTATCAGGTGTCAGATGTGCCATCTGCACAGATTTCAGAAGAAGGAGAAACTGCAGCTGAAATATGGTATTTCCCGGTGTCAGAAGTGAAAGTGACACTGGTGGATGACAGTACCGGAGAGACAACAGACTATGCGTATGTATACAATACGGCAGATAAAGAGTATGAGGCACTGCAGCAGGGGATGTCAGAAGGTGACGGTCAGGCGGTACTTTGTATTACCATCCAGAATGCAACAGGTGCAGATGAAAATGATCTGCGCAATGTAAAAAATATTCTGGAAAATGCACCGTTGACGTTTTGGAAGCTGACTGCGACCACCTATTCTTATGGAACATCAGACTGGACGGCAGAGATGCGTTATCCATATACGCAGGAACAGCAGACAGAGCAGGTCACAGTGTCAGAGACAGTCGTGAGTGCACCGACAACGGTTACATCGCAGCCGGTAGAGCTTTCCTATGTCGGAGGGCTGCCGGATGATATGATAAAAAACCGTACCGATTATGATTCCACCGAGGCAGATTTCCTTTCCACTGTTCAGGGCAGTGATGCAGGAACCGATTACTATGTATTATCTGTGATTCCGGATGCGGATAGTCTTGTAAAAAAAGAGGGTGTCGGAGTCTGGGGCAGCGATTACTTTGTCCAGATTAATGAGATTGTGAATCTGGCGGATCATATGAAATACAGTGTATATGTGATCCTCGCACTCAGCCTGACGGTGTTTGTGGCAAGCTTTGTCTATCTGGTAAGTGCAGCAGGGCATAAAAAAGATCAAAAACAGGTGCAGGGAGGTTTTCTTTGCAAAGTACCGGCCGATCTGCTTACTGTCATATTTTTAGCAGCAGAATCAAGTCTGGCAGTGGGCATTTCACTGCTTGGCAATGCCGGAAGTCCTGACAACTATGTTTTTTATGTGGCGGCAATGCTTTTTCTGCTTCTGTGTGGCGGATGGCTGGCACTAGGGTATCTTCTGGATTTTGCAGTGCGTATCAAGCTTGGAAAGTGGTGGAGAAATACACTCATCTATAAAGTGCTCCGTTCGATCTACCATGGCTGGAACAAAGTGGGCGAGAATAAGTCCATCCTGTGGAAAGGGCTTGCGATTTTTCTTGGCGTAAACTTTTTGGAAGTTCTGATCTTTGTTGTGTTTGGTGTTGATTATTCTAAAATCATGATCGTCTGGTTTGCAGAGAAAGCCGTGATCCTGTTTGCGGGTGGAGAAATCTTAATTCAGATGAAGAGACTTCAGGAAGGAGGAAAACATATCGCGGAGGGCGATATGGATTATCAGATCGACACGGAACGTATGCTTCCGGCACTAAAAGAGCATGCGGCAGATTTAAACCGCATCAATGAGGGCGTTTCCAAAGCGGTAAACGAGAAAATGAAAAGCGAGCGTTTCAAGACAGAACTGATCACCAATGTCTCGCATGACATCAAGACACCGCTTACCTCCATTATCAACTATGTGGATCTGCTGGAAAAAGAGGAGATCCCAAATGAGAATGCAAAGGAATATTTAGAGGTTTTGGAACGGCAGTCCGCCCGCCTGAAAAAGTTGATCGAAGATTTAATAGAGGCATCCAAAGCGTCAAGTGGAAGCCTTTCCGTGAATCTGGAAAAACTGGAGGCAGGAGTGTTCCTTGTGCAGACTGTAGGGGAATTTAAGGAGAAGACCGAGAAGAACAAATTAGATCTTCAGATCAAAAAGCCGGGAGAACCGATTTATATTGTGGCGGATGGCAGACATTTCTGGCGTGTTATTGATAATTTGATGAACAACATCTGCAAATATGCACAGCCGGAGACAAGGGTTTATATCAATCTGGAGCAGACCGGAGAGAAAGTGCAGATTACGTTCCGAAACACTTCCAGATATCCGCTGAACATTTCCAGTGAGGAGCTGATGGAGCGATTTGTCCGTGGGGACAGTTCCAGAAACACAGAAGGAAATGGTCTGGGCTTGTCGATTGCAGGAAGCCTGATGGAACTTATGCATGGAAAAATGCAGCTTTTCGTGGACGGAGATTTATTCAAAGTCGTTTTGGAATTTGACCGGTGCGAAGTTTCATAAAAGTGGAACGTGGACAGTAAGAACAGTCTTAACATGAAAAATGTGAGGACTGTTCTTTTTTTGACAATAAAATGTTTGCGGAACTTATATTTTATTGTATGTGAAAAAGTATTTTTGTGATAAAATATATTCATATTTGAAAAAACGGGCGTTCATTAGGATGAAACGATAGAACGAAACTTGGAGAAGTGCAGAAACAATGAAGATAAAGAATAGTATTTTAACATTATTGTTATTTTTTACTTTAGTGCCAGTGTTGGTTTTCGGGTTGTTTTCCATATATGAGACTAATCAGACAATCGATGAGATGGCGGAAAAGAATCTGAAAGCAGTCAGCCAAAATCAGATTATGAATATCCAGAAGTTCTGTGGGGACAGACGGGAAGAGATGGAGATGGTGGCGAATTATTCGCTGACACAGGATGCGATCCGGTACAGTCTTGGGGAGAGCGACGATCCGGTGGATCAGGAGTATGTGAACAATGTCTTAAAGGAGCGCAAGAAATACGGAACATACGTGGCGAGTGTGTCTATTCTTGATAAAAATTTCCATATTGTAGGTTCGAGTGAGAGTTATGACATCAGCGAGATCAGTGAGTTGAAATACGTGGATGAGCGTTTTCATACCGGAGATTTCATTATAGGAGATTCCTATGAGCGGGAGACAGACGATGGACTGAAAAAAATCGTTCCGGCGTACATTGGTGTTTTCTGGAATGATAATCTGATCGGCTATATTGCAGAAGAACTGGATACCGCATATTTTGACCAGCTGCGTCTGAATATGGACTCGCTCGCAGAGGGAACATTTTATCTTCTGGATGGAAATTATGCGATCATTACGGCGGGAACTACAACGCAGAAAGAGAGTCTCTCAGGATTTACGAGCAGCCAGAAGGACCGGGAGGATTTCCAGAAGGCGTGGGACGCAATCGATCATGAGGAGAATCCGCAGGGGGAAGTGCGTTACCATTATCAGGGAATGTCCTATATTACATACTATTCAAATGTGGAATGCACGGACTGGGGTGTGCGTATCACAGAGAATCTCAGCGCCCAGAAAAAGAGTGCGAATAATTACAGTTTTCTGATGGCATTTGCAGTTGCGTTTGTCACATTCGGGGTTCTGATCACACAGAACATAATGACAAAGAGGCTGCTTGCACCGATCGAGAAAATTATGGATACATTTACCCGGATCAAGACAGAGCAGGACTATTCACTGCGCATACCGGTTGAGACTAAGGATGAGATGGGAAAACTTTCCGCAGGGATCAATGAGCTGCTGGCCTATATTGAGGACGAGGATATACAGGAAAAACAGAGGCAGCGCCATTTGAGAGAACTTGCAGAGCTTGATCCGCTCACCGGGATCAAGAATAAAAAAGCGATTGAGCAGAGCCTGCTTTCTATGGTGCAGCAGGCGGCAGAAAGCGGAGAACAGGTTACACTTGGTTTTCTCGATATTGATGATTTCCGGGATTATAACACGAACTTCGGTCATCAGGAGGGCGACGAGATCATTCAGTTTGTAGCAGGAATTTTGCAAAAAGAGCTGAAAGGGTATGTCGGAAGAAATGGCGGTGACGAGTTCGTGTTTGGCTATGCAGGAAATCTGGATAAAAGTGAGATCGAGACAGTCATTTCACGTATTTTGAAGGAGTTGAATGAAAATTACATAAGTCCGAGGACAAAAAAGCTGATGCCGGTGCCGTGCAGCATCGGGGTCGTAAGTGCCAGAGGAGATAGCCTTGATTATGCTAATCTCATCCAGAAAGCGGATGAGGCAATGTACCGGGCGAAAGAGGCTGGCAAAAATACCTTTTATATTATAGAATTGTAGGAATTTGACATGAGACAGCAAAATCAGGAATTAACACATGTAAAACATGAATTTGATCCCATTTTTGATGAAAATTCAGAGATATTGATTCTTGGAACGCTTCCTTCCGTGAAGTCAAGAGAGCAGAATTTTTATTATGGACATCCGCAGAATCGTTTCTGGAAGGTCATTGCGACACTTTTTGAAGAGCCTGTGCCGGAGGGAATCCCGGAGAAAAAGGCTTTGCTGTTAAAATATCATATTGCACTCTGGGATGTGATTGCAGAGTGCGATATTGCAGGTTCTTCCGACAGTTCCATCAAAAATGTTGTTCCGGCGGAGCTGTCTGTGATCCTTGACCATGCGCCAATCAGAACAATCTATGCCAATGGTGCGAAAGCATATGACCTGTATCAAAAGTATACCTATCCGGTCACCGGCAGGGACATCCGAAAACTTCCCTCCACAAGTCCGGCGAATGCGGCGTTCCAGATGGAGAGGCTGCTTGGGGCGTGGCAGGAGATTTTGGAAAAACATCAGATATAAATGGAGATATTATCATGCACATCGACAGAGAAGATATGCTGGAACTGACCAGAAGAATGACGATAGCAAGAAACTGTTTTAACCGTGTAGCGGGTGCTTATATGGACGAGGAAGGATTCATTGACGGCTCGTTCAACACCCATTTTTTAAAGCTGTCTCCGGCAGACAAAGAGAAACAGCTTGCGATCGCCAAGACAATCCCATATGCAAAAACCAATGAGCAGTTGAAAAATTTTAGGATTGACAGCAGACAGAAGAAACCGGGAAGTATCTGGCATCTGCTGACCGCATTGAGGGACTGCGAGCTGAAAAACGATGCACTGTTGTATTCATTGTATGAATATATCGGGGAACGTTATGTTGTGGATAAACCTTACACGATCGAGGTTTTCTGTGGAAACTATGATGTTCCGGTAAAAGGCACAGACAAGGAGAACCAGTGGGAATCGGAGGAGGTTTACCGTTTTCTGGTCGTGGCGGTCTGCCCGACGGTAGGAGAATATGAAGCAGGAACACCGGAAGCAGGATTTCTATTCCCGGCTTTTTCGAACCGGAGCACGGATTTGGACGGAGTGAATATTTTCGCAGCAGATGAAAATTGCGAAAAACTGGCTAATGTGCTTGGTTTGTAGCGGAGGTGACGACGATATGCGCACAAAACAAAATTACCAGATACTTACTTTTTACACGACAACAGCCGCAATGGCAATGGAAGATTACTGTCATGAGCAGAAAATTCCGGGCAGACTGATTCCGTTACCACAGGAGATTTCTGCGGGCTGCGGGCTTGCATGGCGTATGCTGCCGGGAGAGTATGAGCAGGAAAAAGATAGAATTGAAAAATCAGGGATAGTGATCGAGAGTAATATTATAATTATGATTTGAAAAAATAATATTGACTTTAAGGTTGGTTGTGTTTTCAAAATATATCCGCTATACTAAGAAACATAGTATAGCGGATTTCTTTTATTGGAGGATTCTATGGGGAACATTTTAAAATTACCGGTAGGAATTGATGATTTTAAAAAATTGCGGGAAGCAGGCTTTTATTATATTGATAAAACAGGACTTATTCAGCAGCTTTTGCAGAACTGGGGAGAAGTGAATCTTTTTACAAGACCACGCCGCTTTGGAAAAACACTCAATATGAGTATGCTGAAAAATTTCTTTGAAATCGGTGCGGATAGTACACTTTTTGATGGACTGTATATATCACAGAACGAAAAAATGTGTGAGGAATATATGGGAAAATATCCGGTTGTTTTTCTTTCCCTGAAAGGTGTTGATGGATTAAACTTTGAAGATGCAAAGGACAATTTCCGGCAATTGATCGGAAATGAAGCCGAGCGTTTTTCATTTCTTAGGAACAGTGAAAAATTATCGGAGAATGAAAAAAAGAAATATCAGTCACTGGTTTCCTTAAATGGTGGCAGATATACTATGAATGGAAGCGAATTAACATTCAGTCTGCAGACTTTGTCCCAGCTTTTATACAGGCATTATGGGCAAAAAACAGTCATTCTGATCGATGAATATGATGTTCCTCTGGATAAAGCTTTTCAGAACGGTTATTATCAGGAAATGGTTTCCCTGCTCCGTGGTTTTTTCGGGCAGGCTTTAAAAACGAATGAGTTCTTACAGTTTGCGGTGTTAACAGGATGTCTCAGAGTATCCAAAGAGAGCATATTTACAGGATTGAATAATTTTGAAATTAACTCGATCGTCGACATAGAGCATGATGAACAGTTTGGATTTACAGAGGATGAAGTACACAAGCTGCTAGAAGACTATCAGTTGACGGAATATGATTCGGATATCAAGGAGTGGTATGACGGATACCGCTTTGGAGATACAGAGATTTACTGTCCGTGGGATGTTATGAACTATGTGAAAAAACTGGTGGCAGATCCAAACGCCAGACCAGATGCATTCTGGATTAATACAAGCAGCAATGATCTGGTAAAACGTTTTGTGGATAAAGCAGATAAAACGACGAGAGATGAGATTGAACAGTTGATTGCCGGAGAAGCAATCGAAAAAAATATCCGGCTTGATCTGACTTATGATGAAATTGACAACAGCATTGACAATTTATGGAGTGTATTGTTTACCACAGGTTATCTGACAAGGACAGGCGGAGCAGTTAACGGTGCATACAGGCTTGTGATTCCGAATCGCGAGATTCGTGAAGTCTTTATTATCCAGATACAAGAATGGTTTAAGCAGACTGTTATGAAGGACGCAAAACCTGTGCAGGAATTTTGCAAGGCTTTTTTAGAGGGCAATGCAGAGAAAATCCAAAAGCGTATGACGGCGATTCTGGATAAATCAATCAGTATTTTGGATACAAAAGCCCGTGATGAGTATAAAGAAAACTTTTATCATGGTTTACTGATCGGGTTATTAAGGAGTGAACCGGAGTGGTTGATAAAGTCAAACAAAGAATCAGGGGACGGTTTTTGTGATATTTTTATTGAACCCGAAAATCCGGATGCCGGAATTGTGATAGAAGTTAAATATTCTGCGTCATTAGACGGCATGGAAAAAATGTGTGAAACAGCACTGAGGCAGATTAAAGACCGCAGATATGACGAGGAACTTCGCAATGACGGAAGAGAAGATATTCTCGCATATGGAATTGCGTTTTGCAAAAAACGGTGCTGGGTAATATGTGAACGGCTATAGCAGAAGTGACACTTGCATGGCACTTCGCCCGGCATTACGAAAATCAGGGCTGTTCATGACTATAAAATAAATGCATTGCCATAAAAAAAGATATATGTTAACATATAGCCTGTTGCTTTTATAAGTAATTGCAAAACTCATAAAAAAGTAAATATAATTTTTCACAATTTGTATAGCTTAGGTTAGGGTTTTGTGATTGTGTATTAAAATGAAAAAAGGGAGAAAACTAAAATGAAATTAACAGGCAAAAAAATCAAATCCATGCTTCTTTGCATGATGCTTGCTATGGCAATGGCAATCACAGCAGTTGGATGTGGCAGCAAGACAGAGAATACAGCAGATACTCAGAAAAATACAGAGACAGCAATCGTTAATACTGAGTCAACTGTAGAGACAGAAGCGGTTGCAGAGACAGAAGCGGTTGCAGAGACAGAGAGTGTGGATGCTGCTATGGCGCAGGAGATCATATTAGGCGAAGGCAGTGTCAAATTTACTTTTATCGTGGTGGATGCAGATGGAAACGAGACAAACTTTGTGGTCAGCACAGATAAAGAAACAGTCGGCGACGCTTTGTTAGAGCTGAATCTGATCGAAGGCGATGACAGCGAGTACGGTCTTTATGTAAAGACAGTAAACGGCATCACCGCAGATTATGATACAGATGGAACTTATTGGGCATTTTACGTAAATGGAGAGTATGCAAGCACAGGTGTGGATTCCACTCCGGTGAACGAAGGCGATACCTACGAGTTTAAGGTAGAAAAATAATGAAACTGAAAACGAGGGAAGTGGCAATATTCGGTATGCTGGGTGCTTTGATGTATGCATCAAAAGTATTTATGGAATTACTGCCGAATGTACATTTACTTGGAGTTTTTACCATTTCTTTTACACTTGTTTATCGGAAAAAGGCGCTGTACCCGATTTACACGTATATATTATTGAATGGGTTGTTTGCGGGATTTGCGACATGGTGGATACCGTATCTGTATCTCTGGACAATTCTGTGGGGCGTGACCATGCTGCTTCCACGAAAAATTCCGAAGAAGATACAGCCAATTGTGTATATGGTTGTAAACGCATGTCACGGATTTTTGTTTGGAACACTCTATGCCCCGGCACAGGCAATTCTTTTTGGACTGAGTTTCAAAGGGATGATTGCCTGGATTATTGCTGGCTTGCCGTGGGATTTTGTGCATGGCATCAGCAATTTCTTCTGTGGAATATTGATTGTTCCGATTGTGACACTGTTGCGGAAGTTAGAGAAACAAGTGGGATGAGAAGCGTATAGAATCATTGTGGATATTTTCAGAAACGAAAAGCGGAAGCTGTCTTAAAACACAGCTTCCGCTTTTCGTTTTTATTCTTTATCTTTGGCAATCGGCAGAGTGAAAATAAACTCTGTGCCAACGCCCTCTGTACTGATACAGTTGATATTTTCTCCATGTGCCTGAATGATTTCTTTTACAATGGAAAGTCCAAGACCGGTGCCACGCTTGTCTTTTCCGCGGGACAGGTCGGTTTTGTAAAATCTTTCCCAGATTTTTTTCAGACTGTCTTTTGGAATACCGATTCCGGTATCCTTGACCGAGACAAATACTTTGTCGTTCTTCTCGGTTGTCTCAATCGTGATCGTGGAATCCTGATGACTGAACTTGATCGCATTGTCGATCAGATTGTAAAGTACCTGTTGGATTTTGCTGAAATCAGCAGTGACAAACAACTGCTCACCGGAGAGAATCAGGTTGAAGCGGATATGTTTGTTGGCACAGATTCCCTCAAAAGTCAGGAGCGTTGTCTTGATCGTCTGGTTGATATCAAAATCCGTCACATCCAGCATAACACCATGAGAACCAAATTTATTTAATTCCAGAAGACTTTTTGTCAGCTTATTTAATCGCTCTGTCTCAAACAGGATGATATTTAAATATTTTTCCTGCATTTCGACCGGGATAGTTCCGTCTAACATCGCTTCCACATATCCCTTGATAGAGGTGAGCGGGGAGCGGAAATCGTGTGAGACATTGGAGATAAACTTTCTCTGATCTTCCTCTAACGTGTTCAACTCATTCGCCATATAGTTTAAGGATGCGGCGAGATAACCAATCTCATCATTGGAGTGCACGTCGATCTTGGCATCAAAATTTCCTTTGGAATATTCGTCTGCCGCATGGGTGATCTTGCGGATCGGAATATAAACTACATATGTAAATAATGCAAGCACGACAAACGCGGCAGCAAAGATCAGAGCCAGTGTTGTATATGCGATCGCAGACAGACTGTTTGCAGATGCGGTCAGATACGATTCTGCTTTGTGGATGATCACATAACCACGCACTTTGTAGTTGACAGTGATCGGGGAAAATACACTCAGCATATTTTCCTGAAAATAATCGTAAAAGCTTCCGACACGATAATAGCGGTTGCCGAAGTCTGTCATATCAAAGTCCGGAATCGTTTCGTCCGTATTTTCTGTGCCAGCAGTGTTGATCAGGATCTTTCCGTGTGTATCTACGATCCAGATATCTGCATTCAGATAAGTGCCCAGAGCGCTGAGCTGTTCATTAATCTCATCTAATGTCATGGAATTGCTGAAATAATTCTGCGCATAACTGGATGAGATCAGGGCAGATTCCCGGTATAAATTCTGAGCTTCTTTTTTTTCAAGGTGCTGGAAAGTAAGATGGTAAGTGAAGGTCGCAATGATGAGAAAACCAAGCAGGCCAAAAAGCAGATAACCACCCAAAAGCTTTAAGTATAATGTACGTTTCATTTAATCTCTGACCTCAAATTTGTATCCAATTCCCCATACCGTAGCAAGACTCCAGTTCGCATGGTCTTTAATCTTTTCGCGGAGTCGTTTTACATGGACGTCCACGGTTCTTGTATCACCAATGTATTCATAACCCCAGATATGGTCTAAGAGCTGCTCTCTGGTGAAAACCTGATTTGGGGAGGAGGCAAGGAAATATAAAAGTTCCAGTTCCTTTGGCGGCATATCTACCGCCTGCCCCATAAAAATGACAGAGTAATTCGAAAGATTGATGACCAGATCTTCATATTTGACACATTTCAGATCCGGGATCACTTCCTCGGTTTTCACTGGCTGATAACGTCTTAACACGGCTTTGACGCGGGCAACAAGTTCCTTTGAATCGAAAGGTTTCATCATATAATCATCCGCACCGAGTTCAAGACCTAACACTTTGTCAAAAATTTCACCTTTTGCGGAGAGCATAATGATTGGAACATTTGCTTTTGCACGCACTTCACGGCACACCTGATAGCCGTCGATTCCAGGTAACATCAGATCGAGCAAAATAAGGTTCGGATTGTACTGCTCGAATGCGATCAGTGCCTCCTCCCCATCGTTTACAATCTTTGTGTCAAAGCATTCCTTTGTGAGATAAAGGGAGATCAGCTCTGCAATATTATTATCATCATCAACAATTAAAATTTTCTGTTTTGCTGCCATATATCCTCCTTGTTAGTTAAAATTTTATATAACTATTCAGCACCACATTCGCAAAATCGCATCTTCGATGCTTTCCTTTTGCTCATTTGGTTACTTCGCCAAAGAAATTTTCAAAATTGTGCTCATTCATGCAAGCATGATTCGCAAATTATGAAAATTGCCTTGGCTCTGAATAGTTTAAAATTCTGCAATGGTTACACCGGCATCGCCCTCACCGTATTCGCCAAGGTGATAGGACTTCACATGTTTCTGGCGTTTCAGGTAAGTGTGCACGGCATTCCGCAGTGCACCGGTTCCTTTTCCATGTACGATGCGCACGGAGCCTAAATGGGAAAGATAAGCGTCATCGAGATATTTATCCAGTAAAGCAATCGCCTCATCTGTGGTTTTCCCGATGAGGTTGATCTCCGGGGAGATCGTTGCGGATTTGCTCATGCGGATTTTTCCGGCTCCGGTTTTGTTTGCCTTTGCACCGGACATCATCGGGGAATCCTCATCGATCAGGATCAGGTCATTGATATTGACAAGAGAGCGCAGAATTCCCATCTGAACGTAAAGGTCGCCTTTCGCATTCGGAAGTGTGTGCACGGTTCCTTTCAAATTCATGCTGATCACTTTTACAGTGTCACCGATCTGAAGCTTTTTCGGGACTTTGTGGTTTGGAACAGCATTTTTCTTCTGGTCGGCAAGCTTTTTCTGGCTCGCATTCATCTTGTCACGAAGTCGGGTACGCTCTTTTTCCATCTCGCTCATTGGAGCATTTGCTTTGCCGTATTTGTTAAAGTTGCGGATTGTCTCATCTGCCACATCTTTGGCTTCTTTTAAGATGCGGAACGCTTCCTCGTTTGCATCGCGCAGTATCTTGTCGCGGCTTGCATCTAATTTTTCCTGCTTTTGCTCCAGACGCTCTTTTAAGGACTGGATTTCCTGTTTGTAGCGGTTGATCTCAGCCTGTTCTTTTTCGATGGTCACACGGCTTTTTTCGAGATCGGCAAGGAGATCTTCGAAGTTTTCATCATTTTCACTGATGCGGGTTTTGGCATCTTCGATGAGGTCTTTGCCAAGACCAAGTTTTTCCGAGATCGCAAAGGCATTACTTTTTCCCGGAATACCGATTAAAAGCCGGTAAGTCGGGCTTAAAGTTTCAACATTGAATTCACAGCAGGCATTTTCCACGCCCGGGGTGGAAAGAGCAAATACTTTCAATTCACTGTAGTGAGTGGTTGCCATAGTGCGCGCACCATATAAGTGCAGCTTGGATAAAATGGAGATCGCAAGGGCGGCACCTTCCGTCGGGTCAGTTCCGGCACAAAGCTCGTCAAAGAGAACGAGCGAACGGTCATTGACCTTTTTCAAAATGCGGATGATATTAGTCATGTGGGATGAAAAAGTACTTAAACTCTGTTCGATACTCTGCTCATCGCCGATATCTGCAAACACTTCCTCAAATATACCAAGCTCCGATCGCTCAGAAGCCGGAATATGAAGACCGGACTGTCCCATTAAAGTAAGCAGCCCGACAGTCTTTAAAGAGACAGTTTTACCACCGGTGTTTGGACCGGTTACGATCAAAAGCTGGAAATCTTTGCCGAGCATGACATCGATCGGAACCACTTTTTTCTTATCGAGCAGTGGGTGGCGTCCTTTCTTAATATGAAGATATCCTTCATTATTAAACGTCGGTGCAACACCGTTGTAGGTCTGTGCATAAGCAGCTTTTGCAAAAATAAAATCAAGTTCTGCCAGAATGGTATAATCTGCAGCAATCTGTTCAGAAAAATTAGCAGTCAGCCTGCTCAGGTTTTCTAAGATTTTTTCGATTTCGTCTTTCTCTTTTAACAGAAGTTCTTTGTATTCATTATTCAGATTCACGACCGCCATCGGTTCAATGAAAAGGGTGGAACCGGATGAGGACTGGTCATGCACCATGCCGGGAATCTGGGATTTTGCTTCGGCTTTGACCGGCAGACAGTAGCGTCCGTCACGCATGGTGATCACAGCGTCCTGTAAATAGCTTCTGGTGGTGCTGTTGTTGATCATGTTGTTCATCTGGGCACGGATCCTGTCGTTCATGCCGCGCATGGAGCGACGGATAGAACGCAGCGTGCTGCTCGCATCATCGGCAATCTCGTCCTCTGCGGGAATGCAGCGTCTGATCTCGTCATAGAGCGGAGTCAACGGTTCGATTTCGGTAAAAAATCCGGTCAGTGAATCGTCCGGGACATCCTCTTTTTCCGAGCGGGAAAATGCTTTTACACGCTTGGCAGCCTCTAAGAGAGAACAGATCGAAAGCAGTTCTGCAGCGCTTAAGGAGGCTCCGATCTCTAAACGTTTCAGCGAATCATTGACGCTGTGTACGCCGGAAAATGAGAGATTTCCACACCGGAACAGACGGCTTAAAGCATCCTTTGTCTGGAGCTGAAGCTGCTCGATCTGAACCTTGTTTGTGATGGGACGCAGTGCGAGGCAGCGTTTTTTTGCCTCCGGACTGCATGCGTATTCAGACAGCTGATTTAAAATTTTATTATATTCTAAGGTTTTTAAAACTTTTTCATTCATAAAACAAAAGTACTCCATCATCGTTTTAGCTGATCAATTTTTATTATAGACCAAAGTGAAGCTGATGAAAAGAAGAGTTTGGCAGGAATTGTACAAAAAAAGAAAGTATTGCAAGCATATGTGTTTCAATTTATAATATAAATTGGTATGATTTTTCATGTATGGATCAAAAAGTAAAACAGATACAAGCCTGATTGCATTTGAAGGTGCGGCAGGAATGCCACTGCCTGGAAAGGAATATCATGCAGGAAAACAAACAGGATAAATATGAATTTATCAGCGAGAAAATAAAGGACAAACCCGTGAATAAAAAGAAACTGGCATATCACGTATGCATTGTCGTGTTTCTGGCAGTTTTATTTGGAATCGTGGCGAGCGTTACGTTCGTGCTGTGCCAGCCGAAAATAGATGGTATGCTTCATCCGCAGGAAGATCCGACCATCACGATACCAAAAGATGAACCGGAACAGGAGACGGAAACGGAAGATCCGGATACGGAGACAGAAACAAACGAACCGGATTCCGAGCCACAGATCGTGTACGAACAGCTTACACTGGATGATTTCCAGACATTGCAGAATGAGATGTATGCGATCGGGAAGCAGGCAAATAAGTTTATCGTGGCAGTGACAGGGGTAAAGAGCAATACAGACTGGTTCAACAATGCCTATGAGAGCAAGGGACAGGGTTCCGGTATTATTATTGCAAACAGTGGTCAGGAGCTGTTGATCCTGACTGAGAGAAAAGTGATCGCAGGAGCATCTTCTGTCTATGTGACCTTTGTCAATGACACATCAGTAGAAGCTTCAATCAAGAAATACGATGGAAATACAGGAATTACTGTACTCAGTGTTCCGGTGGATGAGATCGACAATGATACCATGAATCTGATCTCAGTCGCAGTGCTTGGCAACTCGCTTGCCATCACACAGGGAACGCTTGCGCTTGCAGTTGGAAGTCCGCTTGGAACGAATTATTCCATTTTGACAGGAAATATCACTTCCTCTGCTTATTCCATTTCCACAATTGATGCGAATTATGATATTTTCACAACGGATATCGTGGGAAGCAAAAATGGAAGTGGAGCGCTGATCAACTTAAACGGCGAAGTGATCGGTATTGTCACGCAGGGATACAGCAGTGAGGGTGACCAGAACACGCTGACAGCAATCTCTATCTCAGAACTGAAACCGCTGATCGAGATGTTATCCAATAATAAAGATATTCCATATATTGGTCTGGAGATCACTACCGTTACCAATACGATCGCAAAAGAAAATGACATTCCAAAGGGCGTTTATATTAAGGATGTAAAAATGGATTCGCCGGCGATGGCAGCAGGGCTGCAGAGTGGTGATGTCATTACAGAGATCGATGGGGAAGCGGTGATCTCGGTTGATGGATATCAGACCAAATTGCTTTCCCTCACACCGGGCGATGTGGCAAATGTCACGATCCAGAGACAGGGGAACGATGGCTATACGGAGATCAAATGCCCTGTAACGGTCAGTGTTTTACAGTAATACAAATACATAATTTGGAGGAAATAATTGTTATGAAATATATTGAAAGTCTCCGCGAAGGCGAGCGGATCAATGAGATTTACCTGTGCAAGACGAAGCAGTCTGCGCTGACGAAGGCAGGAAAACCTTATGAAAACGTTATTTTACAGGATAAAACAGGAATTCTGGATGCAAAAATCTGGGATCCGGGTTCTGTCGGAATTGATGATTTTGATTCGCTGGATTACGTTGCTGTTATGGGAGATATCACAAGTTTTCAGGGAAATCTGCAGCTCTCTATCAAGCGTGTCAGAAAAGTGCAGGAAGGGGAGTATGATCCGAAGGATTATCTTCCGGTCAGCGAGAAAAATATTGATGAAATGTATGAGGAACTGTGTGGCATCATCCGCTCGGTGAACAACCCATTTTATAAAAAACTGTTGAGCAGTTTTTTCTTAGAAGACAAAGAGTTTGAGAAACGTTTTAAATTCCACTCTGCAGCGAAAACAGTTCATCATGGTTTTGTGGGCGGATTGTTAGAGCATACACTCAGTGTGACAAAACACTGTGACTATTTTGCAGCTTATTATCCTATGTTAAACCGTGATCTGATTGTGACTGCGGCGATTTTCCATGACATCGGAAAATTGGAAGAATTATCTGTTTTCCCGGAAAATGATTACACAGACGAAGGACAGCTGTTAGGTCATATTATGATCGGGGCAGAGATGGTCGGAGAGCGTATCCGCACAATCGAAGGTTTCCCGGTTCGCATGGCAAACGAATTAAAGCATTGTATTCTCGCACATCACGGAGAGCTGGAATATGGTTCGCCTAAGAAGCCGGCACTTGCAGAAGCACTGGCACTCAGTTTTGCTGATAATGTGGATGCGAAGATGGAGACGATTCGTGAAATTTTTACAAATGTACCGGAGAATAATGTGGAGTGGCAGGGATTCAACCGTCTGCTCGACAGCAATATCCGGAGATCCAGTCTGAAATAGGAAAGAAGAATGAATAAAAACGATATTATTACATTGAAGATTGAGGATATGGGAATTGACGGAGAGGGCATTGGAAAGATAGATGGCATGACTTTTTTCGTCAAGGATGCCGTGATCGGGGATGAGATTGAGGCGCGTATTACCAAGCTGAAAAAGAATTATGGCTATGCGAGAGTGGAGCAGATCCTAAAGTCGTCTGAGTTCCGCACGGAGCCAAAATGTGAACTGCACAGACGCTGCGGTGGCTGTCAGATTCAGGCGATGGATTATGCAAAGCAGTTAGAGTTCAAGGAGAACAAGGTAAAAAACAATCTGATCCGTCTCGGCGGATTTCATGCAGACTTTGTGGATTCTGTGATGGAGCCGATCGTTGGCATGGAGAATCCTTACCGTTACCGCAATAAGGCACAGTTTCCGATCGGAAAAGATAAAGAGGGAAATATCATTGCTGGGTTTTACGCCTCGCGCACGCACAGCATTATTCCGGTCAAAGACTGCATGCTTGGCGTGGCAGAAAACCGTGAGATTTTAGAAGCAATCCTATCCTATATGCGTGAGTGCCACATAGAACCCTACGATGAGACAACCGGAAGAGGGCTTGTGCGCCACGCGCTGATCCGCTATGGATTTACGACAAAAGAGATCATGGTATGCCTTGTCGTTAACGGAAGGAAACTTCCGGCACAGAATGTGCTTGTGGAGAAATTACAGGCAATCCCAGGCATGACAAGTATTTCCATGAATATCAACCAGAAGGATACGAATGTGATCCTCGGTGAGCAGACCGAGACCATCTGGGGACAGCCTTACATTACAGATTACATTCATTTAAGGGACTGCACAAATTTTGAGCGGACAGGAAAAGCAATCTCCTATCACATCTCACCACAGTCTTTTTATCAGGTGAACCCGGAACAGACCGAGAAGCTTTACAGCCTTGCGTTAGAGTATGCAGGACTTACCGGAAAGGAGTCCGTCTGGGATCTGTACTGCGGAATCGGAACCATTTCTTTATTCCTTGCCGGAAAAGCAGGGCATGTGTATGGAGTGGAGATCGTACCACAGGCGATTGCCGATGCAAAGGACAATGCAAAGCGGAATGGATTTTCCAATACCGGGTTTTTTGTTGGAAAAGCAGAGGAAGTGCTGCCGGGATTTTATGCGGAGCATAAAAATGAAAAGACAGCTATGTTGCACCCGGATGTGATCGTGGTCGATCCGCCGAGAAAAGGCTGCGATGAGAAATGTTTAGAAACGATGCTTCTGATGAAGCCGGAACGTATTGTTTATGTGAGCTGTGATTCTGCGACACTGGCAAGAGATCTTAAGGTGCTGGCGGAAGGCGGATATGAGGTAAAACGTGTCCGGGCGGTGGATCAGTTTGCGCATACGACACATGTAGAGTGCGTGACATTACTCCAAAGGAAAGATATCTAAAAATCCTTGAATTTAGGCACTTTGTAGAGTTTTTCAGTTTCAACAAAATTGGTGAAAATCACAGGGAAAAAGAGCTTGTGAGGAAAGTAACTGTTGTTGCGGCGCTAGACCTCGGTTGTTGGAACACAAAGAATTCTGAATATGAAAGTAAATAGAGAGCTATCAGATATATTGATAGAAAATAGGGATACTTCAAAAGAGTGTCCCTATTTTTTATGGATATTAGGGCATTTCATTAGGAGTGACTTTTTCAAGTTTGCGCGCCATGGGCGGTCTCTAACAGGTGCAAGTCCTGAACATGTCCAGATAGTGGGAAGTGTATAGTCGAGCAGCAAGGGTGTCTGTCGTGAGGTGGAATCTGAAGGAAGCTGTAAGCAAATCTCTGGTTCGACGAACAGAAATCACATATAAGGCTAGGCTACGAGAGATAAGTTGGCTTGAAGCAACGAAGTCTAATAACTATCATCTTTGTAGCAGCAGAGTAAATGTGGCGGATATATGGAGAGAAAGAGTGCGCACCTTAAGACCGGCTTTAAAACGAAAATGGAATCTAAACGAGTGGATTAGGAATATATAATATAGACAAAACGAAAATGACATGAACGGAGGAACAATGAAGTGGAGAAGGTTATAACACTTGAGGAAGCATTAAAAAGAATGAAAGATTACATATTAGAAAACCTGATGTTTCGGAGGCTTTTTGTTCATGACAATAGAATGTTTGCGGAGCGTGCATTCTATTGTATACAGAAAAATTTTTCGCAGATATAATAAACATGACATATAGCTGTCGTGTTGAATCAGGTATAATATGTATGGAGTGTAAGAAACGATGAAAATAGACAGACTTATCGGTATATTGTCAATCTTACTGCAGGAAGAAAAGACAACGGCTCCTGAACTGGCAGAAAGATTTGAGGTATCTCGAAGGACAATAAATCGGGATATTGAAGACCTTTGTAAAGCAGGTATTCCTATAAAAACTGCACAGGGTACCGGTGGTGGTATCAGTATTATGGATGGATATCGTATGGACAGGACGATTTTGAGTTCCAAAGATATGCAGATGATTCTTGCGGGTTTGCGGAGTCTTGACAGTGTGAGCGGAAGCAGGTACTACAGTCAGCTGATGGAGAAAATCCAGACCGGATCATCAGAGTTCATCAGTGGAAGAGACTCTATGCTGATTGACTTATCTTCATGGTATAAGGGTTCTCTTGCTCCAAAGATCGAGGTAATACAGAGTTCAATAGAAAACAGGCGCATCATACGATTTAAGTATTATGCTCCGTCCGGAGAGAGCAACCGAAGGGTAGAACCATATTATCTGGTTTTCCGGTGGTCGAGCTGGTATGTATGGGGGTGGTGTTTAGAACGTAAAGATTACAGGCTGTTCAAACTGAACCGTATGGATTGTGTTGTTGAAACAGACCGTGGATTCCTGCGTAGAGATGTACCAATGCCGGATTTGTCAAATGAGAAGATATTTCCGGGTGGGATAAAGGTAAAAGCTCTTTTCACACCGAATATGAAGTGGCGGCTGGTTGAAGAATTTGGACCGAACTGCTTTACAGAAACGGACGATGGAAGGCTGCTCTTTTCAGCAGACTATACGGATATGGAAAACCTTGTGACATGGCTTATGACATTTGGAGCAAAAGTAGAGGTGCTTGAGCCCGAAGAAGTGCGGGACATTATTCGCAGGAATGCAGAGGAAATATTAAAAATCTATGGAGGATTAGGAAAATGAGATTAGACGGTTTTGGGTTGTTTGTTGATGATATGGCAAAGATGATTCGTTTTTACAAGGATGTTCTCGGATTTGAAATTAAGGAAGAAGAGAATACTTCCAATGTTTATCTTGTAAAAGACGGAACACTTTTTTTACTGTATGGGCGGAATGATTTTGAGAAGATGACAAACCGGCGATATGAGTATATCAAGGGGCTGAATGGTCATTCAGAAATAGCTCTATATGTTGATACTTTTGAAGAGGTGGACGAGGCATACAAGAAGGCTGTGGAAAATGGTGCAACATCTGTGCTTGAACCGGAACTTGAACCTTGGGGACAGAGAACCTGCTATATTGCTGATCCGGAAGGAAATCTGATAGAGATTGGTTCCTGGAATAAGCCTTATGAAGAGAAGGACTTAGAGGGGGTGTAAAGGATATGGCTTTTGACTACAAGAAGGCATATAAAGAATTTTATATGCCGAAAGGCACACCGTCTATCGTAACTGTTCCGAAAATGAACTATATAGCGGTAAGGGGAAGCGGCAATCCAAATGATGCAGACGGAGAATACAAGCAGGCTATCGGACTTCTGTATGGAATTGCATTTACGATTAAAATGAGCAAAAAGGAAGATCATCAGATTGATGGATATTTCGATTATGTCGTGCCGCCATTAGAGGGATTCTGGTGGCAGGATGGAGTATCCGGAATTGATTATGCTCGTAAGGAAGATTTTAAGTGGATCTCTGTTATTCGCTTGCCAGATTTTATTACCAGGGAAGATTTCGACTGGGCTGTCAGGAAAGCTACGGCAAAGAAAAAACAGGATTTTTCTAAGGTTGAGTTTTTTCCCTATGAAGAAGGATTATGTGTACAATGCATGCATATCGGATCGTATGACGATGAGCCTGCTACGGTAGATGCAATGCACAGATTTATGGAAGAACAGGGATATACACTTGATATAACGGATCAGAGGATGCACCACGAGATTTATCTGAGTGATGTGCGGAAGGTAGCGCCGGAGAAGCTGAAGACTGTAATCAGGCACCCGATAAAGAGGGCTTAAGGGTATGGAATATATTAGAGTTACGAAAGAAAATCTTGAAAATGAGCACATTTGCTGTGCCATTTCCAACAATAAAGATATTCAGGTATCATCAAAGAAGGCATGGCTTGCGGATAGATTTGATGAAGGTCTTGTGTTTCTTAAGAGCGTAGAACGCGGCAAGTGCTTTATTGAGTACATACCTGCGGAGTGTGCATGGAATACAGCTATGGTATCTGCCATTTGAAAAGAAAACTGAGCCACCGGTGTTTAAGAAATGTGCAAAACACCCTCATATAAATGAGCGCGGCTATGTTCTTTATTATACAAACCAATGTCCTTTCAATGCAAAGTATGTACCAATCTTGGAAGAAACCGCTCAAAAGAATGGCATTCCATTCAAGGCTGTGAAGATCGAAAGTAGGAAGGATGCTCAGAATGTACCAACGCCGATCACGACTTATGCGCTATTTTGCGATGGGGAGTATGTTACGAATGAGCAGATGAATGATAAGAAATTTTTAAAGCTGGTGAGCAGATAGGAGAAAACAACATGGCATCAACAAAAGAATATCTAGACTTTGTTCTGGAACAATTATCAGGACTGGATGAGATCAGCAGTCGGACAATGATGGGAGAATTCATTCTTTATTACCGTGGAAAGGTTTTTGGCGGAATATATGATGACAGACTTTTGGTAAAGCCGGTTCCGGTGGCGGTGAAAATGATGCCGGATGCTGAGATGGAACCGCCGTATGATGGTGCGAAAAAAATGATTCTGGTTGATGATGTGGATAATCGGCAGTTTCTGTGTGAATTGGTTGAGAGTATGTGGGAAGAATTGCCGAAGAAAGAGAAAAAGTGCAAGTAAGACTTGATAAAATCGAACGAATATTCTATATTAACAGCGGAGATTTTATACCCAAAAGCAGAAAATGCGTATGCACAAATGAAGCTCAAACCCGTGTGGTTTGGGCTTTTTCTGATTTTTGTAGAAAATCTGAGAACAACTATTTCTAAAAAGTTAATTATCATTTTGTAATGGAAATAGACAGAATTATTCACAAAACTGTTATGATCATTCCTATTGAAAGAAATGCTGCGGCATGATAGAATGACCGTATAGACGGAAACAAAATCTATAAATACGGATATAGCATAGCGGAGGAACACACATGATTATCAGTGAAAGAATTTTTTACATAATGGAGCAGAAGAACATGAGCCAGTTGGAACTGTCGAGAAGAACCGGGATTGCAACAAGCAACATCAGTGACTGGAAAAAGAAAAAGACGAATCCCAAAGCAGATTGTCTGTTATCCATATGTGACGCATTAGATATTACACCGGAACAGCTTTTAACGGGAAAAGGAATTGATCCGGAATATAAAGATACAGATATGGATTATGAAGTCACTAGGTCGGACATTAAGATATTGAAGCAGATTCACAGCCTTGGGGACGAACAGTATAAAAGATTGTTGGCATATATGAAGGCATTGAAGAAACTGGAAACAATGGAGAGTATTGTGGAGGAACAGAACTAGTAGTTAATACTAATAGGATGATAAGCCAGAATAGGGGGATGCAATGAAAAGTATTATGTTTAAGACAAAAATATTTCATGAGGGGAAAATGTATCTTCTTGTATCGGATGTTACAAAGTTGATGGAGATATCGGAGAAAGCATTTTGCAAGAAATATTCTGATAAGATTGTTGAGATCCCTGGTTGTAGGAAATGTATCGCAGAAACTGATTTTAATTTATTGATTTCAGATGACAAAGAACTTTTCAAGAAAATGGGTATGTTAGAAGTAACAAAGGTTGAAACACTGAGAAGTGAGATTGCGAGTATCATAAGCTTTCAGCCACTTAAATTCATGATGGCAAAAGAATATTTGAATATGATGAAGATAAAAATTGGATGCAAATCCGAGCAACAATATGTGGAGAAATATGAAATCCCGAAAGAATTTGATGAAGCATTACAGCGTTTTATGAATAGTCATCATGATAATAGTTACTATAAGTCAATGATTAACTATCTTAAGAATAAAGAATGTTTCGATTTAGATAAAATTCGGGAATTAGGATTGGATATTCAGTATTTGTCATCGATAACATCCGATGGATCCATGACTTTGGAAGTATTTGTAGTTGGAAAAGGAATATTTTATAGTGTTCTTGAAGATGATGAGGGTGAGCAATGGAATGAAATCCATATTGATGAGATGGGAAATATAAAGCTTCCTTACTTTTCTTATTATTCAGATCGAGTAGAAGAACGTATAATTAATCTCTCACATACTGAGGTGGATAGAGATTTTTCAAGATATAACACGGTAGAAAATATTCAGTGGTGCATACAAAACTTGAATATGAAGGGGATAGAAGATTATGAATTTGATGTTTTAGGTTATCATTCAGATGCTATAGACTTAAGAATTCATACAGATTTACTTGTAAAAATGATAGTCCCGGATGCAATTGATACTATTTTTACAGATCAGATTATTGATTTGGAGAAATTAGTCTGGATAACAGATGTAAGTGATATGAGAGTGTTTGCGTAGGATATATGAATTTAAACGTATCGAATCCGACCTGTTTAGAAGCTAAGTAGGATTGAATGTACTTATAATAATGTGGCTGCCATTTGCTACTTCACTAAAATAAACTATAGAAACAATGTCAGTGAAAGGAATATACATGGAAGAAGATAAAAAAGAAGAAATAGAAATTGTCAAAGTAACAGAGGAATTAATTAAGGCCAAGACCTATGAAGTAAGAGGTTATAAGGTAATGCTTGATTTTGATTTGGCTAAAATATATGGTTATTCAACCAAAGCTTTTAATCAACAGGTCAAAAATAACAGTGAGCGTTTCGCATCAGATTTTGCATTTAAACTTACCAAGGAAGAGGTTAACAACTTGAGGTCAAAAAATTTGACCTCAAGTTGGGGCGGTTCAAGATATTTGCCTAATGCTTTTACTGAACAAGGTATATACATGCTTATGACGATACTTAAAGGTGACCTTGCAGTTAAGCAGAGTATTGACCTCGTGAGAACATTCAAAAAAATGAAAGATTACATATTAGAAAACAGAGAATTGATAGGGCAGCGCAAACTACTTCAGCTAAGTATAGAGACTGCCAATAACAGAATTGAAATAAGCAAGATAAATTCAGATATGATATCCATTGAAAAGCAAATCTCCGATGTTGTGGAGGGATTGAAGGATGTTGTAACAAAATCTGAGCTTGCTGATATGATGAATAGCTTCATTTCAGATGATGATGAAAAGTGGCTCATGTATAATGCGAAGTTTAGTAGCGCTGATGAAGTATATGCGTCAATTTATAGACAGGCAAAGGTCTCGATATATGTCGTTGATAATTATATTGGATTAAGAACACTGGTTCATCTAAAGAATTCTCAGTCAGGAGTATCTATTATTCTTTTTAGTGACAATGTTGGAAATAATAAGCTTCATAATATAGAATTTACTGATTTCTGCAAAGAGTATCCCAATGTAAAAATTTCCATGCAGAAAACTGGTGGGATATTCCATGATCGATTTATAGTGTTGGATTATGGAATATCTAAATATGCCCCGGTGATTGCCGCACTGTTGAAAAATCCGACTTTGATTTTACCACGATAGAGGGGAGTACAGATATGATTTATTGTGAAAAAGTCTCAGAATTGTTTGGATTATCAGGTGATGAAATAGCGCAAAGAATGGAAAATTTCTATAATGATAATTCGGATGCGGAGAAAAAGTCCTGGAGAGCTTCTTTACCTAAATTGATAGAAGTTATACAATCAGCAGGGTTGGGAAATCTGTATATTGCAACAGAGTATGAGCTGCCAGCAGGTGGAAGAATAGATGCAGCTCTTATTGGTGATGATGATAATGGAAAACATCGAGTTCTTGTGATTGAACTTAAACAGTGGAGTCGAGATGGAATAGAGTATTATGCAAACAAGGGATTTCCAGCAATAAAGGTAAACGCAACAAATCCATATCTCTCGCGACATCCAGTAAATCAAACTAAAGAGTACACAGATGCATTGATTGGAAATCATAGTAATGTTGTTAATGGACAGTTAAGTGTTTCTGGATGCCAGTATTTGCATGAGTTTGAACTTGGTGAAAAGAATTTTTTCATTCAGGATAGGTATTCAGATATTGATATTTCTATGATGTTTGTAAAGGGAGAGGAAAAAGTATTTGCTGATTATTTAAAGTCTGTTTTTTCTCCATTTACGGATAATGAATTGGCTAGAAACTTGTTTATTGAGGGGGATTATGTTACTACGGAAATGGATATGGAGATAATAAATAGAATTACTGAATCTCCTGATAATATACCATTATGGCACGACCAATCAAAAATACTTGATTATATCATGCCGTTACTTAAACAACAGGCAGAGGGTAAACTGAGAACAAAGCATATGATTGTTATTGCTGGTGCAGCCGGAACGGGAAAGACAATTGTTGGATTTCGGATTTTAGCGGAGTATTGGCGACTGCATCCTAACGCCAATAACAACTACAAGTGTAAGTACACATTGCCAAGGAGCCGTACAATCAAACAGGTACTTGATGGGTTATGCAATGACCAGGCAGGTATACGAGCAGTGTTTTTAGATTCTATTAGGGGACAGTATGATTTATTGGTAATTGATGAGGCACACAGAATAACTAAATTTAATAATTCGATTAGTTCTGCCCAGATTGTAATTGCTCTTCAAGATGACAGGCAGCGGGTGAGAGGTAATGAAATTGGTACAAAGGATAATTTCAAAACTTTTGCGAGGAGAAATGGTTATACATTTACTGCATTTTCATTAGAGTATCAAAAGAGATCTGGATTAGGAAGCTATGTCGATAGATTAGATAGACTACTTTATGGGAAAGAATATCTAAATGATGTTGGATTAGGGATTGAAGTTACTGTGTGTGACAATATTCAGGATATGGAGTTATGGATGAACAATTGTCATAATACAACAACAAGTATAAAATATTATGCTTCTTATTGCTGGGAGTGGAAAAGTAAAAAGAAACCTACAGAAATAGATATTAAAATACCCAAAATTAATCCAGTATTTCAAAAGCAATGGAATCCGATGTATAATCAGTATGATTGGTATTTGGATTCAATTGATAAAGTTGGGTGTATTTATACGGCACAGGGGTTGGGATTTGATTATGTTGGATTTATTTGGTGGGATGATCTTGTATGGAGAACAGATCATTGGGAGAGTCATATTGATAAGGTTACCCGATACGATGAGCAATTGAGGGATTCTATTACCAATAACACAAATGCTCAGGAGTTATTGTTGAACATTTATCGAGTAATGCTTACGAGAGCAAAAAAAGGTTTGTGCATATGGTTTGAAGATGCAGAAACAAAAAAACATTTCAAAGAGGTGTGTCTGTTGGAGGAATAGCGATGGAAAGATTAGAAGAATTATCGGCACGAATAAAGAAATTTAATGAAGACAGGGATTGGGATCAGTTCCATACACCATCTAATTTGGCAAAGTCTATTTCGATTGAAGCAGGTGAATTGCTGGAATGTTTCCAATGGAATGATACTAATTATAATATGGATAATGTTCTTGAGGAACTTGCAGATGTAACAAATTATTGTCTGCAGATGGCGCAGGTTCTTGGTGTTGATATCATTGATGTAGTGAATAAGAAAATGGATATTACAGAAAAGAAATATCCTGTTGAAAAAGCCAAAGGAGTTTCGACAAAATACGATAAGTTATAAGGAGAGGTACGAATGGCAAAATACTCTATAGTAGAGTTGGCAGTCAGCAATGGTAATTTGGTGGGTGTTGACCAATTAAGCAATAATCAAAAGAGAGCATTAGAATTAAATAATGCTATTTATATATACAGAGGAACAAGGTCAAAGAAAGTATATATTGGTCAGACTATGCACTTTATTGAACGCCATAAGCAGCATTACAATGGAACGGAAGAAAAGTTTAGTACTGCTGATTTTAATAAAGTGATAGTAATCTTTTCGGTGTATTTTAATCGTTCTGCCATGGATGATGTGGAGAGCCAGCTGATCACATATTTTATGGCCGATAACTCAAAGAAGGCTGGAGCAGTATCATTTGATCATGATGATGTAATTAATAGAACTGGTGGTAACAGTGTAAATGAATATGTTGGCAGAGAAAATGTTGCTTCAGATGTGATTCTTCCGTTATGGGAGAAAGAGTTATGGCCAAGAGGCTGGGTGAGTTCATCTACACTTGAGGAATTAAGGACAAAAGAGTTGGTGAAATATAGTCCTATCAAGCAATTGACGCCTGAACAGGGACAACTGATAACAGAAATCATTCATAATCCGGACAGGAATTATGTGATCAACGGGGATGCAGGGACTGGAAAGACTGTATTATTAACACATCTTGTTGCCAGTATACTTAAAGAAAGACCGGAGGCAAAGGTAGGTGTTGTTGTACAGCCAAACTGGGAGAAGACAGGAGAAAATATCTTTAAAATATATGGAATGAATAGCAGATATCTTTCTGTTACTACTGCGACAAAGATCATTACCGGGAATGAAAGATATGATGTCATTATTGTAGATGAGGCGCATAAGCTTTCCAGAAAGTATGGAAAGCAGCATCCTTCATTTGGACAGGTATATAAAATTCCGGGCTTTGAGGATTGCAATTCTCATCTTGAAATACTTCAGAAGATGGGAAAGCAGATCATTCTCATGTATGATGTATTGCAGGCTATCAGACCTGCAAACATTACAAGAGAGATGTTTCAGCAGCTAACGGCCGGTTATGAGAAAAAGTTTTTACATACGCAGTTTAGAATTCAGGCACCGAAAGGAAAAAGTTATACTTCTGATGATTATGTAAATGGTATCAAGTATCTGCTTTATAAAGATACAGGGCTGCTTGCTTCTGACTTAACTAATTATAATCCGGATTTTAACAGAGATGTTTTCAGGGACAAATCCGAAGATGCTTATTTTGGATATTTTACAGGAAAACCTATGCATCAGCTGATTGATTGGATCGAGGAAGATAGAAATTTCCATGCGGAACATATTAACAGAGTACTGTCCGGAATGTTTTGTTGTGCTACGGCTGATAAATGGAATCGTACACATGGCAAAGATCCATCAATCACACATTTCCATGAGGATGGATTGAATAGAAGATGGAACTCTACGCAGGAGAACTGGATTAATATTGGCGATGAAGATGCCGAGGATCAGATAGGTTCGGTATTTGCTGTGCAAGGAATCGACTTAAATAAGGTTGGGGTTATGATAGGACCTGATATAAGAGTGAATGAAGATGGAAAACTTGAGGCAGTTCCAGATAACCATAATAATACAAATAATAAGTTTTCTGTTGAAGAAATGACAGATCCGATGAATCAATTTGAATTTACGCTATACATTTTAAATCAGTATTATGTCCTGTTAACACGGGGGATTGATGGAATTCGCCTTGGTTTTTGGGACGGAAACGATTCTTTTAGAAAGTATATGGAAGATACTTTGGATATAGGAGCATGAATAGTATGAGAATTTTATTAGGCACAACAAATCCTTCAAAAGTGAAACGATTTTCGGATCTGTTAAAAGGATATGATGTAGAGTTTGTTACTCTAAAGGATCTTGCGATTACAGATGAACCTGAAGAAAATGGAACAACACCGGAAGAAAATGCGATTGCAAAAGCAAAGTTTTATGGACAGTATTTTGAGGTTGTGATCTGCAATGATTCAGGACTCTATTTTGAAGAGCTGGCATTGGATGATGTGCGCCAGCCGGGATTAAATGTCAGAACTCCAATGCAGATGGACAGATTGTCAGATGAAGAGATGATCGATAAAGCCTCGTCAAAAAGATTTGAAGGATGGCCGCTTGATTCGCTGTCAATGAATAAAGAAACCGGACAATATTTTGTTGATGGAAGTATGGAAGAGAGTAAAGAAAATATCATTAAAGATGAATATGAAAAAGAGATTGTAGATTTTTTGACGAAGTCTTTGCATATTACATGAAATTGACAAGTCCACCTATCCATGTATATAATACAAAAGATATAAATATCAGAAGAAAACAAATATCCTAAGAAAGGAGAGCAGACTATGCGCTGGAAAACAACGAATCTTCACCTGCAAAAAGGCAACAAATTAGCTGTTTACAGGGATAGTGCGCTCTTTTTCAGGTAAACAGTTTCTAAAATCAAGAATGTAAATATGAAAAAAACACTATCTCCTGTTCAAAAATATTGAAAAGATATTATTTTGAAAAGGAGATTTTTTTATGCGTAATTTTAATATAAAAAGACAGATCAATAAATTGTATACACTTACTACGGTAAGCTATTTTCGGATTGCGGGAGCATCGTGGGTGGCGCTTCTTGCACTCAGAGGGTTTTCATTGTTACAGATTGGAATACTGGAGAGTATTTTTCATATCGCAAGCAGTTGTTTTGAGATTCCATCAGGTGTTGTGGCAGATGTCTTTGGAAGGAAAAGGACGCTGGCTCTTTCGAAGCTGGTCAGTGTGCTGTCTTGTCTGGCTATGATTTTATCTGACAATTTTGGAACGGTGGCATTTGCGATTGCATTCAGCGCGCTCAGTTACAATCTGGAATCGGGAACCATAGAAGCTTTGGCGTATGACAGCTTAAAGTCGGTAAAGCAGGAAGAGAAATACAACCAATATGCTTCCACGGAAATGATGTTATATCGGATCACAAGTTCTACAGCAACACTTTGTGCAGGGTTTGCATTGTGGCTTGGGTACAAAAAGGCATATGCGATTGATATTTTCTTTGGGATGATTGCACTTGGAATTGTATGCAGTTTAAGAGAAATTTCCGGTTTCACTGGTGCTGACGATAAATTGATAAATTCACAGACGGATGAGTATAATAAAAAGCAGATGAGTGAAGAAAGGCAAGAACGGATGAATGAAGAGGAAACTGATCAGAAAAACATTCAGAACATCCGCATTTCAGTGAGAATTCAAAACGTTGTCACAGAGAGCTGGCATTTCATGAAAAACAATCGCAAAGCCAGAAGCATTATGATCGTAAATGCATTGATCGGTGCAGTGTCAACACTTGTCCTGTTTTTCCTGCAGGCAAAGCTGCCACTGGCGGGATTGAACGAGGCACTGCTTGGCCCGGCTCTTTTTGTCATGGGACTTGGAGCTGCACTCGGCGCAAAAGTGGTGGGATATTTTCCAAAATGGAAATACAAAAAGTATATTATTTTAAGTGGAATCGGTGTGTTGTTTGCGTTTGCAATGACGTTTTCGGGCAATCCATATCTGATGGTTCTTGGCGGATTTGCTGGTTCTTTTGCAGATGATTTTCTGGAAGTGCGCACAGACATCCTGTTAAATGATATGATTCCATCGGAGCAGAGAGCTACGCTTATTTCGGTAAATTCTTTTACATTTTCGTTGGTGATGATCGTGATGTCCACGTTGATGGGAAGTATTATGTAGGATAGTTTACAGAGCAGAAAGAAACATGATGAGGCATGGATGGCATCGTATTATGATTTTGCAGAAAAATTTGAGAGCGGCATGAAAATCATGGAGATTGTGAACGAGGGTGCAATCAGCCGGAGGACGGCATACCGGTATAAGGCTTATTATGACGAGTTGAAAAAGACCGGGGAGCGGGAGAATGGGAGAGAATAGAAAGGAACACAACTTATGCAGTTAACAAAACCGAAAATGATTATTTTTGATGCAGGAAGAACGCTGATCAATTATAAGGAAATCAATATTAGAAAAGGAATAGAGGCATATTACCCATATATTATCAGCAATCCCCATCAATACACTGTGGAAGAGATTGAGAAATATGATGATGAAATATTCGGGAGCTTTGATCCATGTCGTGAAAACCGATTTGAGATACCTATGGAGAATAAATTAAGGTTATTATTCGATCTGTTAGAACTTCAATTTTCCATATCTTTGAATGAAGTAGCAAAGATAGAATGGGAAGAGGATCCTGTTATAGAGACAGTGAACCACGCAGCAGATTTGCTGCACTGGCTGAACGGGGCAAAGATAAGAACCGCAGTCATTTCCAACTGTGATTACAGTGGAAACCTGTTGCAGGAAAAATTGAACAAAATATTTCCGGAAAATCAGTTTGAATTTGTGATTGCATCGAGTGATTACGGAGTGATGAAACCAAACAGATATATTTTTCAGGCAGGAATCGTAAAGAGCGGTCTGGAAGCAAAGGACATCTGGTATGTCGGGGATAAAGTGGAGCTGGGAGAAAAATGACGGAAAAATAACCGGAAAACACAGTAGTTACACAAACGATGATTGAATCAATATGGAAATTTAATATTAGGGTATGTTATACTAAAAGAAAGCAAGTAAAAATGGGGGATTTCAAATGAGTGCACAGACAGATTGTGAGATGCTTTCTATTGAAGTGATGGAAGCAGGTATCGTTTCATACAGAAAAGGCATTGCAATATGTGCAATTAGTTAGGAGGGTTTCTTATGCCAGAAAAGATATATAGTTTTAATGGAAAAGATATTACTATGAATGTATGTATACAGATTAGAGCTGTGGTAAAATTGCTACAGGAACGTTTTCATATTGCTTTTGAAGAGGCCGTAGTGCTTTTTTATAAATCGGAGACATATAAGACATTGCAGGAGACAGAAAACGGTTTATGGGCTGAGTCAGCGGAATATATAGCTGACAGATATTACGAAGAGCAGGGAAAATAACACATTTCTTACAAACAACAAGGAACAATGTCAATCTTAGAAGCCCGGAAAAGCATTGCTATATTAAAGAATGAAGAGAGGACGACCTCTCTTCATTTTTTAATATAGCATTTATGTTTTTATAATACAAGACTGCAAATTAATTAGCATTACTTCTATAATGTACGTTATCAATATGGAAAAGAGGAATGGAAATGATAAAAGGGTATTCGCACAAGCCTATGGGAACTGTTGCATTAGGAACTCACTTGGGTAATTTTTCAAAAGAAGATTCTTTGAAATATGTAGAAGCAATAAAGTATGCAGTTCGAAATGGGATATACTCTATTGATGGAGCTATAAATTATAGAGGAATGTGTTCAGAACGAGATGAAGGAGTTGCATTAGCTGAATTAATGAATTCTGGCATTATTACCAGAGAAGAGGTATTTATATCATCTAAGGCAGGATTATTATATGGAGATATTTCAGCAAAGCTTCCACCAATGAAATACTTGTCGGAAAAACTGGAAAATAAAGGAATATCAATAGAAGATTTTTCAGAATATGAAGGTTTATTCCAGACTCTCAATCCTGCTTTTTATGAAATAGCTCTTAATAAGTCATTGGAAAATTTAGGTCTTGAAATGATAGATGTTTATTACATTCATATTCCCGAGATAACAAAATTAAAGTTAACGGAAGACGAATTCTATGAGAAAATGGAAATGCTTATAAGATGGTATGAGACAAAGTGTTTTGAAGGAAAGATTAGATATTATGGCATAGCATTTGAATTTATGGTAGAAGAACCTTTCGAAAATAAGTGGCATATTGAGATTGAAAGAATAAAGAATATAGCAAGAAAAGTGTCCGGAGAAAAGAATCATTTTAAATACATTTTGTTTGAATATAATATCATGTGTGATTGGGCTGACACAGTGAACTCTCAGATGATAGATGGTGTGAAGATGACGATGATAGAAGCTTGCAAGGCATTGGAATTAGAGACGGTTGCCAGCATGCCATTTGCTATGGGAGACGGATTTAAGAAATATGCACTTAGTGACATGTTGGATTTTGTGTTGAAAAAGATGAATCACGTTATTGTTGGAAGCAAGAATCCGAAACATATCGAGGAGATACTGAGGTGTTGGAGAGGCAACCTTAGTGAATGCTCTGGTAGACAAAGGTTTAGTGGTACGGATCTGGTCGAGATTGCAAAGTGCAACAATGTCAGCAAGCGTACCATTTACAGATACAAAGCGTATTATGAGGAAATGAAGGAAGCAGAAAGCGAAAAATAGAACAGCTTACAGAAACATGTGACAGAATATCAGGAGGCGGGAGAAAATTTTATGGCGTCCAGCATGATTCATCTTGCAATCATACAATGCATAATAGTTAAAACAGAATTTAATAATTTGGACAGGCTGCGTCTGGGTGTGATCCTTCCAGACGGGGCTGTCAGTGGAAACAGTCATCTTAAGAAAATGATCTGTGAACAGACAAGAGTGACCTATGACATTGAATTTTACAGGGAAAAATACGGGGAACAAATGAAGACAGATGAACTGTATCTAGGATATTATCTTCATCTGATTCAGGACATATTTTATAGAAGATATGTATATTCTGAGCATCACTTTAACTCATCCATTCCAGAGAATGTTGAAAGGCTGCATCAGGATTATGAAAATACAAATTGGTTTGTAGCGAAGCAGTATGGATTGGATAAGAATATGCTCCGGACGCAGACACTGGCAGGTGAGCCGATTATGGAATTAGCAGATTTTCGTGAGCAGGAACTGGTAAGGGAAGTACGTGAACAATTTCACCCAATGGAAGAAAAAAGCAGCTTTTTTCTGACCAGAGAGATGATCCGGGAATTTATCGACAGGGCGACGGAAATCTGTCTGCATGAACTGAATCAGCTTGCGCAGGGAAAAGCCGGACTTGACAGTTTTGAGTGGAGCTGGATAAAACAAGGATAGAAATAAAGATTTAAGAATACTGGCTGGAGGCACAGATGACTAAGGTAGACGAGTTACTGATCGAGGGAAAGGTGAAGGAAGCCATTGAAATAATGTGCGACCTTCCGGAATATGAGAAAGAACGAGAACAATATATTGACTTATTTGAAAACGAGCATTATCGGCAATATGAAGTGGATGGAATACTGAATGAGATACTGCTTGCATATCAGCAATATTTCAGAGACGTGTTTTATTGCAATAGTGATGAAGAAATTGCCGCAGACAAACTGATAAGAAAGCTGTGCCAGACTTTTTCTATATCGGAAAAAGAGAAAGACGCACTGGAAGATAGATTGCAGGAACTTTTTGAACAGAAAGGCTACCATGCACTTTTCGGAAAAACGCAAGGGTATTTTGGACCATACATCTGGAAAGATACGGTTCCGACGTCTTATCAGATAGAATTGCCGGAAGGCGTAGAGCAGTATACGGTAAATATTTTAAAAGGTTTTGTATTTCGGAGCTGGATGGATTATCTGACCTTTGGAAAATACGGAACTGGCGGCTGGGCATCTGAGGACGGAACGATTCAATGCATCGAGAGTGCCTATGATTTTGAGAGTGAGAAATTTACCGTTTCACTTTTAAAGCATGAAGCACAGCACGCAAAAGACCTGAAGGAATATCCAGACATTACTCCGGCGGAACTGGAATACAGGGCAAAATTAGTGGAACTGTATTATTCAAGTGACTGGGAATTATTAGGGAAATTTCTGAAAACGGCAGATGCAGACAAAGTGAATGACAGTCATGCAATGGCTTCCATGCGTATTAAAGAAGAATTTTCTGATGGAACATATGAGGATTTGGAAAAAATCAAAGAGAGAGCGCTTGAACTATTTAAAATCAATACGAGGGAACTAAGACATGGCAGCAAATAAAGTATTCATTGTGGAGGATGATACTGTCATTGCCAGGGCAGTGGCGGCACATCTTACAACATGGCAGATGCAGGTACAGTGTGCCGGCAATTTTGAAAAAATAACAGAGGAAGTGGAAGAATTTCAACCGGACATTATTATTATGGATATTAAACTTCCGTATTATAACGGTTTTTACTGGTGTGCGGAAATCCGTAAAACGTCCAAAGTACCGATCGTTTTCTTATCTTCTGCGGACGATAACATGAATATTGTGATGGCAATGAACATGGGCGGCGACGATTTTATCGCAAAACCATTTGACTTACAGGTGCTGACCGCAAAATTACAGGCGGTACTTCGAAGAAGCTATGGAAGCGAACTCACAAGTCACTCGATCGAATGTGGAGAAGTCGTATTGAATCTGAATGATACTTCAGCGGCAGTCCGTGGAGAGAAGATCGACCTCACAAAAAATGAATTTCTGATCTTAAAGACATTAATGGAAAAACAGGGAAAAGTGGTAAGCCGCGAAGAGATTATGGAACGTCTCTGGGGCAATGATGAATTTGTGGATGACAACACGCTGACGGTCAACATCACAAGGATACGGAAAAAGCTGGAAGCCGCTGGAGTGGATGATTTCATCACAACAAAGAGGGGACTTGGATATCTTGTTGGAGCATAATGTTGAAATTTTCGTCGCAGGCAGCAAGAGAATCATAGAGAGTTTGTATTCTTTTAGCGAAAATACAGGAGTTAGATAATGAGCAAAAACATGCAGATGAAAAAAGAAACAGGAAAAATTTTACATAGAAAATTTTTGTCAGAAAATATAGGCTTATTATTCATAGCTCCTGTTTTCCTGCTCCTGATGTTTACAGTATCCAATTTATATCAGCTTCCGGCAGAATATGTCTTTTATCTAACAAGCATATTTCTGATACTCTGGGTGACCGCTTTGTGTATGCAGTACCGGGGGTTTTGGAAGAGAACAGAGCAATACGAAAAAGAAAGCAAAGAAATGCAGGAAAGCAATTCAGAAGAGAGCAGACAATGGGAAGAATTACAGGAAAAGCAGGACTTTTTTGCATTGTGGGCACATCAGATCAAGACACCGATCGCAGCTTTGAATCTTCTTTTGCAGGGAGAAAAGCAGGATGCGGCAGTATGCCGACAGGAATTATTTAAAATAGAGAGTTACGTGGAGATGGCATTGAATTATCTCCGCTTTGAAGAAATGAGCAATGATCTTGTGCTTGAGCGAAAGTCACTGGAACAATTAGTCCGGCAGGTAGTAAAAAAATATGCAGCAATTTTTATCTACAATCATATTTCCATTCAGCTGGAGCATTTGGACTATACAGTGCTTACAGATGAGAAATGGTTTTGTTTTGTGTTGGAACAGATTTTATCGAATGCGTTAAAATATACAAAGCAGGGAAGTGTGAAGATTTCGGCGGAAGAATCTGCAAATGGTTTGAGAGTTTTGGTAAAGGACACGGGAATCGGCATTCGGAGTGAGGATCTGCCGAGGATTTTTGAAAAAGGCTTTACCGGATATAACGGCAGGATGGATAAGAAGGCGAGCGGTCTTGGACTTTATCTGTGCAAAGGTGTGTGTGAAAAGCTTGGGCATGGGATTTCTGTGGCTTCGAAAGAGGGAGAGGGAACGACTGTGATGATTACTCTTCAGTGCGAAAAAGTGCAGCAGGGAGATCTTGTGAATCTGTAGATCTTGAAAAGAGTAACATACTTTTCTTACAAAAATGTAAGATTATGACAAGGAAATGTAAGCCAAAGAAAGGGCACTACATTTCCTTTTTTGCTATGATAGTCTTACAAACAAGGAGGTAAATATATGTCAATCTTAGAAGTCAATCATATCAAAAAAGTATATAAAACACGTATGGGCGGGGACGAAGTCACCGCATTAAGAGATGTGCATTTCAGTGTGGAGCCGGGAGAATTTGTGGCAATCATGGGAGAATCAGGAAGTGGCAAGACAACGCTTCTGAATATCCTTGCAAGCCTTGATACACCGACCGCCGGAAAAGTGCTGGTGGATGGAAAAGATTTCACCACATTAAAGGATAATGAGCGTGCGATTTTCAGAAGAAGCAATCTCGGATTTATCTTTCAGGATTTTAATCTATTGGATAATTTTTCCATAGAAGATAATATCAAGCTTCCGCTGGTGCTGGCAGGAGAGGATTATAAGAAAATGGATGCAAAAGTACAAAAGGCTGCCGGGCAGCTTGGAATTGTGGAGCTTTTGAAGAAATATCCTTATGAGGTGTCCGGTGGGCAGAAACAGAGAACTGCGATCGCAAGGGCTTTGATCACAAATCCAAGGATCATTCTGGCAGATGAACCGACCGGGGCATTAGATTCCAAGGCGGCGACCAACCTGTTAAAGCAGCTCCGTGAGATTAACCAGACAGGTCAGACGATTCTTATGGTAACACACAGCAATGTGGCGGCAAGCTATGCCGACCGTGTCATGTTCATTAAGGATGGTGAAGTATTCCATCAGATTTACCGCGGTGATATGACAAGAAGTGCACTGTTAGATAAGATCTGTGACGCAGTGACCGTTCTGATGAGAGGAGGAGAGGACAGTGAATCATAAGCTTCTGACAAAATTTGTGTTCAGTGGAATGCAGAAAAATAAAAAGACACTGATCCCATATCTGCTTGCAGGAACGATGACTGTCATGATTTATTATATTTTGCAGTCACTTGCGCATTGTCCATACATTTATAAAGATGGAGTGGAAGCGTTTTATGGTGCACAGATTATCTCGATTTTACTGGAAATCAGCGGTCAGATCGTAGCAGTCTTTGCGGCAGTTTTTCTTTTTTATACAAATTAGTTTATGATAAGGGCGAGAAAAAAGGAGATGGGGCTTTATGGAGTTCTTGGAATGTCCAAAAAGAATATTACCTATATTTTAGCTGCGGAGAGCCTGATTCATGCTTTGACCAGCATTGTTACAGGAATTATGATGGGAACTTTTCTGAACAAATTAATGCTTCTCGTTCTCTATAAGATCATCAATCAGCCACCGGTAAACGGACTGTTTTTCTCAGTGGAAGCACTGAAAAGTACATTGGTTTTATTTGTTATCCTTTTTGCAGTCAGTCTGATTTATAATGTGGCTTCCATACGGGTTGGAAAACCGATCGCACTGCTGCAGAGTGACAGAACAGGGGAAAAAGAACCGAAAGTGAAAGTTCCTGTATTTATTCTTGGAATCATAACACTGACTGCGGGATATAAGCTGGCACTGACTGCTAAGTCAATCGGGGGTGCGGTCAACATATTATTTGTCAGCATTCTGCTTGTTGTGATCGCAACCTATTGTCTTTTTACAGCCGGAAGTATTTTTATCCTGAAGTGCATGAAAAAGAATCCGAAGTTTTACTATAAAACAAAGAATTTTATCAGTGTATCGAATCTGATGTTCCGGATGAAACATAATGCAGCAGGACTGGCGTCCATCTGTGTACTTTCTACAGGTGTGATCCTGCTGCTGACCTGTGGATTTTCACTGATGATGCTCATCGGAAAAAATATAGATGACAGATATCCGACAGATATTAAAGTGGCAGAAACTGTGTCAGAGGCAGGAAAAGGCATGGATGATTTCGTTACTATGAATAAAGCGTTGCAGCAGGATGGGATTGTGACTACCGACCAGATTTACAGACAGTACCGGAATATCATGGTCACGGAAAAAGATGGAAAACAAAAGATTGCAGACCCGGATACATTCGACAGTGACATAGCCTCCGATATAGTTACGTATCTGTTGTCTGCTGCTGATTATAACGAATATGCCGATATGAATCTGACACTTAAGGATGACGAAATACTCATCTACAGTTCAGGAAAAGAATGGAAAAAAGGTGATAACCTGAATTTTATGGGAAAAGAGTATACAGTAGCAGGAGAGGCAGAGTATTCTGCAATCCGCTATATCATTGATTCGACCATGTCAATTTTCGAACGTGAAATTCTTGTCTTTCCAGATGATGAGCAGATCTGTGCACTGATGGCGGAAGCCGGACAGGGAGTGAATCCGGATGAGTATGAAGTTTTCATCGGATACCAGTTAGAAAAAGCTCTGACAGCAGAACAGATGGAAACGGTCAGAGTTTTGATGGAACTGAGTGGATTAAACCGTGAAGCAATTCGTTTTAAATCAGAGGAGATGAGCGCTTTTTATAGTATCTATGGTGGAATCTTTTTTGTAGGAATGTTTCTGGCAGCACTCTTTCTCATGGCAACGGTTATGATCATTTACTACAAACAGATGTCGGAAGGGTACGAAGACCAAAAACGATTTCAGATCCTTTCCAATGTCGGTCTGACTGAAAAAGAAGCAAAAGAATCCATCCGGACACAGGTTATGTTATTATTTTACCTTCCAGTCGCAGCAGCGATTATGCATATGATCGTGGCAAGCAGCGTGGTCAGACTGTTTTTACGGATGATACTGATCGTGGATACCTTTACCTTTAACATGGCGATCGCAATCGTGAGCATAATCTTCCTTGTGATCTATACGATTGTATACAAGATCACTTCGAGAGAATACTACAAGATCGTGAATCGGAAAGATTAAATTTGCCCTATTGACAGTACAATGCAAGTGTGATACATTAGGGAACAAAGTTAATACGCTAAACCGTTGAAGCGGAGATAACGGCAATAATGCCTTTACAGAGAGCCTGTGATGCTGAGAATCAAGGTGGCACCGCGGATAAGAATTTCTATTCGTCCTTGACAGAGAGTATATTTCTGTCAGGGACGTTTTTTATGCAATGGAAACATAGTTTAGTTCCTGTTGCATAAAAAATGCAATATTTCTTTGGAGGTGCAGCGAATGAAAATTATGCCAGATTTAACGGAAGTAAAAAAGATTGCATCAGAAGCAAACTACAATGTGCTCCCGGTGAGCCTTGAAATGCTTTCCGATTTTACTACCCCGATTGAAACGATGAGGATACTGAAAAATGTATCAACCCATTGCTATATGTTAGAATCCGCCCAGGCAAACGAGACATGGGGACGATATACGTTTCTTGGTTTTGATCCGAAGTTGGAGATCACCTGTATCAATGGCGAAATGAAAATCGGAAATCTGTGGTGCTAGAATATTCATCAGAGTGAAGGTAATTATGTCTGGAATAATACTACAAAGTAATGATATAATAAGGACTGCGGAGCGAAGCAAGTGTAGATAATGATCATGAATCAAAGATTCATGATATAATGAGCGAAAGAGAGGAAAATACAAATTTATTTGTATTTGACGAACGGCGAAATTATTGAGTGATGAAATCACGATATAATAAAGGCAGAAAAAAGTGGGAGGCGTCAGATGAAAAAGAACATCCTATTCGGACTTATAATATTATCATTTGTTCTTGCAGGCTGTAAGCAGGATGTAAAAGAAGAAAAAGAAGCATCAACAGAAGTAACAAAAGAACTGTCCGGCGGGCAGGAAGAAGTTACAGAGACACCGGAACATACAGAGATACCGGGACAGAATACACAAAGTTTTAAGGGAAGAGTGATTGAGAATCAGACATTTGAAATTCAGCTGAATGACTGGGGAATGGTAACATTTACATCAGTTGCACCTGAAGAGAATTCGAATAATCCAGAATTCTTATTAGTGAAGAATGATAAAGTTATATATGAGTTTCCAGAAATAAAGGCAGACGCTTCGGATTCATTTAAACAGATCAGTGGTGTAAAGTTTTCAGATGTGAATATGGATGGGAAAAAGGATGTTTTGCTGCTACTCCAATACTGTAATGATGGAGATTCGTGGAATATGCCGGTTATATTTTTACAGGAAAATCCAGACAATATGATGTATCTGGATTATCCAAATCTGGAAAGCTACAAAGTCGAAGCGAAAACAGAAAATGGCACTCCTTTTTATAGGGATACTTTTTTTGAAGAATTTCTCGGTAAGCAGCATCTGACAGAAAAGCTTTCTGATATGGAAGGCGTATGGACAGATTATGTAGAGTATTTGGACAGCATATCAGGTGCCACTATGGACATCCAAAAGCAGATTGAGGTATTTGCACAAAACAGGGACAAGTGGGCAACTGACATTGATTTTGCCGATGAACAATATAAATTCACGCTGGCTGATCTGGATATGGACGGACAAGTGGAACTTTTGGTTTCACATTCTGGCGGCACAGGATTTTTTTCTTATACAAGTTTTTACAATGTAGATAAGGATGGAAAACTAAAAGAACTGAATACGACTTTTTCAGAATATGAATCCCAGCCGGATCTTATGGATCAGGTATCGGATGAAAGTGATGTGATGGTATATTCTAATATCATAAATGGAAAAGGATATTATAATTATATCGTATACGATCTCATGAAGGAGTCACCGAGCAGTTATGTATACCGTGTCAGTTCGCTTGCAATCGTTGATGATGTTGTAACAGAAACAAAACTGGCAGTCGAATACGAAACATATGATGGTCCGGATTATGCAGCGACAGTCAGCTATAAGGACTATACCGGGGCAGAACTGACAGAGGAAGAGTATTATGCTTATGCGGCAGCCTATTATGATGCACAAAATGCAGCAGAACACCAGGCACATTTTCAATGGAAGGACGTCAGTGATATCGTAAATGCGAGTGACGAAGAGGCAGTCCAAATGCTTACGGAAGTGTATAACGCATATAGTTTTGATTAATAAGGTTTAGGTGTCAAAAAGCGGGAAATAGACTTTTTGATACCTGACTTTTAATAAAAAACAGAAAGCAGCACGGTTAAGAGAAACGATTAAAAAAAACTGTCATATATTAAAGTGTACCTGAATATAGCACGTTGCTTAACAGGGACAATAAAAAACAGGAAAGGAAAAATATATGGCACGTTTTACAAACCAGGCACAATTGCGTTATGGAAGATCCATTGCCAATTCAAATATAGCAGTCGGTGAGATTCTGGAAGTTTTATCCGCTGCAAAGGAGGCAGTGCGGAATACTTACAGACAAAACGATACGATCACCTATGTGATCAGTATTGTAAATGCGGGAACGTTAGCTTATACAGGACTTACCATTACAGACAATCTGGGAGCATATCCTTATAATACAACAACACTTGTTCCACTGGATTATATGGAAGGAACAGCGAAGTATTATATCAATGGTGTATTGCAGCCGGCACCTGCAGTAACAGCCGGACCGCCACTTGTGATAAATGGGATCACAGTACCGGCAGGCGGCAATGCAGTGATCGTATATGAAGCAGAAGTGAATCCGTACGCACCACTGGCTGCAACCGGAAATATTGTAAATACAGCAACGATTACAGGCGGAGGCATTACACCGATCGAGGTGACAGAGACAGTGGTAACAGATAATGAGCCGCTATTAAATATCACGAAATCGATCAGCCCGGTTCCGGTAACGGAAAATGGAACGCTGACCTATACGTTTCTCATTCAGAACACCGGAAATACTGCAGCGGATGCAGCCACAGCAGCAGAGATCATCGATACGTTTGATCCGATTCTTTCCAACATAGCGGTAAGCTATAATGGAACAGCACTTGCGGCCGGAACAGATTACACATACAACGAAGCAACCGGATTATTTGCAACGACAGCCGGAAGGATCACCGTGCCTGCGGCAGCCTATACGCAAGATCCGGCAACCGGCAACTGGATCGTAACACCGGGAACAGGAACCTTAACCGTGACAGGAACAATCTGAACACAACGCATATAAAGAGCAATTCCACAGTATTACCGGAGAAAGAAAAGGATTTTTGCAAAATAAGCGGAAAACACTTTCTTAATGTAATGTGATATAGTATAATGCAACTTAAGAATAATTTCAGGAGGCAGAGAAAATGGATATGAATATCGTATGTCTGGATCTGGAGGGTGTTCTTGTGCCTGAGATCTGGGTTGCATTTGCAGAAGAAACAGGAATCCAGGAGTTAAAGAAAACAACAAGGGATGAGCCGGATTATGATAAATTGATGAAATGGAGACTTGGAATTTTAAAAGAACATGGTCTTGGCTTAAAAGAGATACAGGAGACAATTGCAAAGATCGATCCGATGCCGGGGGCAAAAGAGTTCTTAGATGAACTGCGCAGCATGACACAGGTGATCATCATCAGTGATACATTTACACAGTTTGCAGCACCACTTATGAAAAAGCTGGGATTGCCGACTATTTTCTGCAATTCACTGGAAGTGGCAGAAAACGGCGAGATTACAGGTTACAGGATGAGAGTAGAAAATTCCAAGTATTCAACAGTAAAAGCACTCCAGTCGATTGGATTCGAGACGATCGCAAGCGGAGACAGCCATAATGATCTTGGAATGATCAAGGCAAGTAAAGCCGGATTCTTATTTAAGAGCACCGAACAGATCAAAAAGGATAATCCGGAGCTGCCAGCCTATGAGACTTATGATGAATTAATGGAAGCGATTAAGAAGGCGTTATAATAACTTTCTCATGTAACTATTCAGCACCCCATTCGCAAAACCGCATCTTCGATGCTTTCCTTTTGCTCATGTGGTTACTTCGCCAAAGAAATTTTCAAAATTATGCTCATTCATGCAAGCATGATTCGCAAATTATGAAAATTGCCTTGGCTCTGAATAGTTACATTTTCGTATCGCCTTCACCAGCCCATACAATGTAATCAACATCGTCATAAACTCCGCAGCAGGAAAAGCGAGCCATACACCATTTAATCCAAGCAGTGCAGACAGCACGAATGCAAAAATGATGATCGCAACAAATCCGCGTGAGATGGACGCAAAAAATGCATATTTTGCAGATTCTATCGAGCTTAAAATGGCAGTTCCGACAATGTTCATTCCGGCAAAGAGAAATCCAATGAAATATAACCTTAAACCGTTTTCTGCGTAGGAGGCAAGCACCTGATTTCCCTCTCCGTTAAATATAGCGGTGATCGCAGGGGCGTAAAGGTAAATGCAGACCACCAGAAGGATAGCAACGCCGATGGTGGTCGTGACTGCCATTTTCAGATAGGTGGTTACATTCTTGTGATTTCCCTTGCTGTAAGCTTCACTGATGAGCGGCTGGGAGCCTTGCGCAATGCCGTTAAATAGGGCGACTGCGACCAGTGAGGTGTTGGCGACGACGCCGTAGGCGGCAACTCCGGTGTTTCCCGCAAGACCGAGGATCAGCATATTAAAGACGACCGTGATAACCCCGGAAGAAATCTCACCGACGAAAGAGGAAACGCCGACCTGACAGCAGTACAGCAGTCTGCGGAAAGAAGGCAGGATCGGTTTCAGGCGGATCGTACTCTTTTTTGATTGAAAGTGGATACAGCAGATCGCAATGCCGATGATCGGGGAGAAGGCGGTTGCAAGTGCAGCACCTTCCATGGAAAGCCCCAGTGGAAACATCAGGATATAGTCAAACACGATGTTGAACAGACTGCTGAATAAAGTTGCGGACATCGCAATGGAAGGATTTCCATCATTTCGCACAAAAGCATTACAAATATAGTTCCACATAAAAAAGGGAGCAAAGCACATAAAAATTCTTGTATAATTTTTCCCGGTGGCAACGATTTGGGCATCACCGCCTAACAGTGCGATCAATTTATCCGGAAGAAACAGACCGACAAAAATAAAAAACAGACTGATGATAAAAGCCCACACAAGCGCATGGAAAAAATATCCATCTGCATCCGGGCTTTTTTTATTGCGTTCCACAACAAAACGGATCGCAGAACCAACGCCCATCATCGCACCGATCGCAAAAATAATATTATAAATTGGCAGAACCAGATTTAAGGCAGTGATACCGTCGGCACCCACCGCTACAGAAATAAAGTAGGTGTCTGCAAGAATATAAACAGACATACCTACCATACCAAGCATATTTTGAGAGACGTATTTAATGAACTTCTTTAACATGATAGAACTCCAAATATGTGTAATAAAGAAACCGGATGCAATGTGACATCCGGTTTCTTTTAAGCTAAAAAACAAATTAATGGATATTAACAGATCATTAAGCCTGAGGACCAGCAGCAACTAATGCTTTACCAGCTTCGTTTCCTTCATATTTAGCGAAGTTCTTAACGAATCTTGCAGCTAAGTCTTTTGCTTTTACTTCCCATTCAGAAGCATCAGCGTAAGTGTCACGAGGATCAAGGATCGCTGGATCAACGCCTGGAAGCTCTGTAGGAACTTCAAAGTTGAAGTATGGGATTGTCTTTGTAGGAGCTGTCTTGATGTCTCCGTTTAAGATAGCATCGATGATACCACGTGTATCTTTGATGGAGATACGTTTTCCAGTTCCGTTCCATCCTGTATTTACGAGGTAAGCTTTTGCTCCGCTCTTTTCCATTTTCTTAACAAGTTCTTCTGCATATTTTGTTGGATGAAGCTCTAAGAAAGCCTGTCCGAAGCATGCAGAGAATGTAGGTGTTGGCTCTGTAATACCACGCTCTGTACCAGCAAGTTTTGCTGTGAATCCAGATAAGAAGTAGTACTGTGTCTGTTCTGGTGTAAGAACAGATACTGGAGGAAGTACGCCGAATGCATCTGCAGATAAGAAGATTACATTCTTAGCAGCTGGTGCAGAAGAGATTGGACGTACAATATTCTGAATATGGTTGATCGGGTAAGACACACGTGTGTTCTCTGTTACGCTCTTATCAGCGAAATCAATCTTACCATTCTCATCTAATGTAACGTTCTCTAAGAGTGCGTCACGTTTGATTGCATTATAGATATCTGGTTCGGAATCTTTATCAAGGTTGATAACTTTTGCGTAGCATCCACCCTCGAAGTTGAATACACCGTTGTCATCCCAGCCGTGCTCGTCATCACCGATCAGGAGACGTTTTGGATCTGTGGAAAGTGTAGTTTTACCTGTTCCGGAAAGTCCGAAGAAGATAGCTGTGTTCTCACCATTTAAGTCTGTGTTAGCTGAGCAGTGCATAGAAGCCATACCTTTTAATGGTAAGAAGTAGTTCATCATAGAGAACATACCTTTCTTCATCTCTCCGCCGTACCATGTGTTAACGATAACCTGCTCACGGCTTGTGATGTTGAACATAACTGCTGTCTCAGAGTTTAATCCTAACTCTTTGTAGTTCTCAACTTTTGCCTTAGAAGCATTGTAAACAACGAAATCTGGCTCGAAGTTCTCTAATTCTTCTGCTGTAGGTTTGATGAACATATTTGTTACAAAGTGAGCCTGCCAAGCAACCTCAACGATGAAACGGATTGCCATACGTGTATCTTTGTTAGCACCGCAGAATGCATCTACAACAAAAAGTCTCTTGTTGGAAAGTTCTTTGATCGCTAAATCTTTTACAGATTTCCAGGCTTCTTCTGTAGCTGGGTGGTTGTCGTTTTTGTATTCGTCAGAAGTCCACCATACAGTGTCTTTTGAGTTCTCATCCATAACGATGTATTTGTCTTTTGGAGAACGTCCTGTATAGATACCTGTCATTACGTTTACTGCGCCAAGTTCGCTGACCTGACCTTTTTCGTAACCTTCAAGTTCCGGTTTTGTTTCTTCTTCGAATAATAATTCATAAGAAGGATTGTAAACAACTTCTGTTGTTCCGGTAATGCCATACTTGCTTAAATCAATTTTTGCCATTTTTAATTACCTCTTTCCTTTCGCTGTGTGTAATATGGTATCAATCTGTAAAAACAGACTATACATATCTTTTTGGAAGCCGGACTTTTGATCGCTCTGTTCCACATTGTGAAATGCAGGAAACATAAGCAAATTGCCAACTTTCTCTACCATAATTATACATATCTCGGTTATAAAATCAATAAAAAAATTGTTAAAAATTTAGCAATTTATGGAGGAAAATTTGTCATCATCTGCGCTTGACAGAGATACAGACAGATCTGAGTGGAAAAAAACGATCCAAACCCGCTTTTCACGATTGAAAAATGCACACAAAAACAATATAATGCAAGCAGCAGAAAGACGAAACAGTCTGGTCTGAAAAGCCGTAACATCCATTTTGAAAAAAGAGGGAAAAGAAAATGAAAGTCATACACAAAATCAGTCCGGTGCTGATATTAGCAGGTTATTTTTACGTTTTATACGAAGGCTATTTTTTATGCCAGTTTGGAGGAGTACGCTACCACGGACAGAAAATGGCTGTGGGAGCAGCGGTCATGGCAGTTGGTTTTCTCTTCTGGCTTATCACCAGAAAAAAGGCAAAAGAACAGCAGGCAGGGAAAAAACAATATCTGTGGATCGCAGAACTTGTGGCGGCAGGAGCGGCAACGATCATCTGTGGCGCTGCGGTGATCCGTACGGCAATCCCATACAATGGGGCGCTCTCCTGGAAAATTGATGAGTGGCGGAGAATAATTGATGAGAGTTCTTCCAATGCTAATAGTGATATTAATAATGAAGAAAACGAGCCGGCAATTTCCGATGAAGCAGAGACAGAAACGGAAACCAAGACCAGCGGGAATATCCGCAATTCGGATACGTGGGAGTTTAATGCAGAAGACGGCGATATGTATTATTTCATCAATGATATTACCGGTTACCGGCTGAATGTGGTAGACGCTGCCTGTGGAAGCCGCTTTTATAACTTTGAAAAGACGAAGAACGGCGGTACGACCTGGACGGAGGTCAACGGTGATCCGTTTGACCAGAATATGGGCGTTGCCGAAGGCCTGCTCTTTTTTACAAATGATTTCGGATTTGCAGGACTGACGTATGCAAGTGAGGATTTCTCCATGCTCTATGTGACAAAGGACGGCGGAGAGACATTTGAACGGCTGGAACTTCCATTGGATACGGTGACCGAACTTCCATCCGAGGCAGCAGAACTGGGATTTACGATCGAAGATTATGATTATCACACCATGCCGCAGATCGTGGATGGAAAAATGGAGATTTATCTGCAGACCGATGCGATGGAACAGCAGGGGATTATTTTTCAGTCTGAGGATAACGGAGTTACCTGGGAGTATGCAGGTTGTAAGGAATGATATACAAAAAAATTACGAGGTTAAAATCATATGGAACAATACAGCTATCATGAGGAAACTGGAAAAATCACATTGGAAAAGAAAGCAGTACAAAATAGTGAAAACACAGGAAAAAGCATTTATCTCATGAGTCTGGATGAGTTTTTGAGCCATCCGCGGAAACTTGTGCGGAAAAATAATTTTATCCACAGCATGACACCGATCCAGTACTGCAAGATTGAAAAATACCGGGAGTGTGTGCAGGGAACAATGCGTGTGCCAAAGGGAAATAAAGGGCAGGTGTGTATCCATAATTTTGGATTTTACCTGTCAGAGCAGGAATTATATCTTGTGGAGGAAAGCCATTTCCTGATGGAGTATCTGAACAAGATGGCGGAAGGCACCTACGAGGGTTACAGCTTCCGGCAGATCCTTCTGGCATTATTCGAGGAACTGCTGCAGGATGAAGTACTGTATCTGCAGAAACAGGAGGAACATCTGGCTGGTCTGGAGGAGGAACTGTTAAAGAAAATACCGGACTATTTTTATGAGATGATCATGAAATACCGGAAACGGTTCAATATTTTTCATGCCTATTATGAACAGCTGATGAATATGGGAGATGTGATGCAGACCTCTGTGAACGGCGGTCTGTCGGAGGAGGAAAAAGCACAGTGGCAGTTATTTTCCAACCGGGCGGAGCGGCTGCATGACCATGTGGAAATGCTGCGGGAATATCTCGTGCAGATCAGGGAACTTTACCAGTCACTCATTGCGGTGCAGCAGAATCAGGTGATGAGCATTTTGACGGTTGTGACAACGATTTTTCTGCCGCTCACGCTGATCGCCGGCTGGTATGGAATGAATTTTCCAAATATGCCGGAGTTTGGGTGGAAATATGCGTATCCGGCAGTTATAATAGTGAGTATCTTAGTGATCATTTTGGAAATTATTTATTTTAAGAAAAAGAAGATGCTTTAGGCATCTGGAAAGAGAAGGACAAAAGATTATGATGAACCCGGCAAATATTATGAAGATTATGAATGCAAAAAATAAATTCACCGCGAACCATCCAAAGTTTGTGGCGTTTTTAAATGCTGTTTTCTCCAGAGAGATGGAGGAGGGCACTGTGATCGAGATCACACTCACCAGACCGGGTGAGGAGCCGATGACGACCAATATGAAGATCCAGCAGTCGGATCTGGATCTGATGCGTGAACTTCAGGACATGGCAAAAAATCAGTAAATATCTATGGAAAAAAACGTCTGCACATGCTAAAATATTCTTACGAAAAAATGCGAAAATTTATACGTGAGAAAGGATGCACATATGTTAGGTAAACGTTTGGATTATCAGGTGGAAGAAAATAAAATCCATTTTTTCTTTGAAAAAGAAGAGGCATTTTTAGAGGTCATTACTGAGAGTATTATGAATGTCTTTGTTCCTTATGAGACAAAAGGACACCGCTCCAAGGCGATCGAAGGGGAGAAGGCGGTCCGGACAGATTTTGAGGTAAAAGACTGCGGCAGTTATGTTTCAGTTGCAACAAAACAGTTGGAAGCGAGAGTTTATGACGGATTTTATGTGGACTTTTACCGGGATGGAAAGAGCATTTGTGAAGATTACCGCAGCGGGCGTATTTTAAGACCGCTGTTAAGTGAAAAATCTCTCGAAGTGTTAAAGGCAGAGGGACATGATGTGTCCGCAGGTGCAAGCGGCAGCTATCCGGTGCAGACTGTCAAAAAAATGGACGGGGATGAGAAGTTTTACGGACTTGGGGACAAGACCGGATTTTTGAATAAGCGGGATTATGAGTACGAAAACTGGAACTCCGATATCCCACAGGCACACACGGATTCTTACCGCGCACTGTACAAATCCATTCCGTTTCTGATCACCCTGAAAAAAGAAAGTGTTTACGGTATTTTCTTTGACAATACATACAGATCTTATGTAAACCTTGGAAAAGAAAATCAGGCATATTTTTACTATGGTGCGGACGCCGGAAACCTTGATTACTATTTTATCGCAGGGGATACGATGCCAGACATTGTGGGCGGTTATACCTATCTGACCGGAAGGACTCCACTTCCACAGCTGTGGACACTCGGTTATCATCAGTCCCGCTGGGGATATGATTCCGCAGACTGCATTAAAAAAGTAGCAGGGAAATACAGAGAACTTGATATCCCATGTGATACGATGCATTTTGATATTGACTATATGGATGGCTACCGTGTCTTTACATGGAATGAGAAAGATTACGGCGATCCGGCAGAGACCATTCAGGAGCTGGCAGACGATGGATTCAAGGCAGTCTGCATTATCGATCCGGGTGTGAAATTAGATCCGGGTTATGAGAAATACGATGAGGGAATTGCCGGAGATTATTTTGCAAAGACACCGGAAGGGGAAGTCTATGTGAATGCTGTATGGCCGGGAGATTCTGTATACCCGGATTTCGGACAGCCAAAGGTGCGCAAATGGTGGGCAGAAAATCAGAAGTTCCTGACCGATATAGGCGTTGCCGGAGTCTGGAATGACATGAATGAACCGGCAAGTTTTCACGGAGAACTGCCATCAGATGTCGTGTTTACTGATGAAGATCAGAAATCTACCCACGCAGCCATGCACAATGTATACGGACATCTGATGTCCAGGGCAACCTATGAGGGACTTAAGGAACAGACCGGAAAAAGACCATTTGTGATCACCCGCGCATGCTATGCAGGAAGCCAGAAGTATACAACAGTCTGGACCGGGGACAACCAGAGTTTATGGTCACATCTTCAGATGGCAGTGCCACAGTTGTGCAATCTTGGATTGAGTGGAATGGCATTTGCAGGAACGGATGTCGGTGGATTTGGTGCGGACTGTACGGCAGAACTTTTAAGCCGCTGGGTACAGGTCGGAGCATTTTCTCCATTGTTCCGGAATCATTCATCCAACGGAAGCATTTATCAGGAGCCGTGGCAGTTCGGGGAAAAGACGGTCAATATATACCGCAAATTTGTGGAGCTGCGTTACCGCCTGCTTCCATATCTGTATGATCTGTTTGCAGAGTGTGAGAAAACAGGACTTCCGATCATGCGTCCACTGGTGCTTCATTATGAAAAGGATGAAAATACGTGGAACTTAAATGATGAATTTTTAGTTGGAGAACATCTTCTTGTGGCACCGGTATTAGAGCAGGGACAGACGAAAAAGATGGTCTATCTGCCGGAAGGGATCTGGTATGATTTCAATACCGGAAAACGTTATGAGGGAAAACAGTATTATCTTGTGGATGCACCGCTTGATATCTGCCCGATATTTGCAAAAGAAGGAAGCATGATCCCGACTTATGAAGTGATGCAGTATGTAGGGGAAAAGCCGTATGATACGTTAAATATGCTCGTATTTCCGGGTGAGGGTACATATGTGCATTATCAGGATAACGGAAGCGATTTTGCTTATCAGGGTGGAGCCTATAATCAGTACGCATTCACACAGCAGGAAAACGGGGAAGTAACCATGAAGATGATGAAGGAAGGTTATGAGAGACCTTACAAAAAGATCGAATACATTTTTGTGGGCAAATAAGGCAGAAGCAGGAACCCGGGAAAAAATTGCTGCATATCTTATAGTGATGTGATGGAAATAAGGAGTATCGCGTGGACTATAGAGAGGAACAGTTTTTACGTATGCAGCAGTCTGACACTCCGAAAGTGCCTTTTTATATGAGCTATCCGATGCAGAATCTGTATCTCACAGAGATGGAATATGAAAAGGATATGGACCGGATGAAAGAGCTGTATCCAAGGGATGTTTCCCGTATTATGGACGTGATCGAGGATGAGTGCGATAAAATGGAGTATGAGGGAAGTCTCATGTTCGACGAATATCCGGACCGGCTTATGTTAGAGCAGGTGACAGAACGCATTTATCAGACTGTGAAAAATGGAACAGATACCGTGATGGCAGAGGAATTCTGGGGAGGAAACAATCCACCGCCGCCACCACCGGGCAGACCGGGAAGCATGCCGCCACCACCGGGCAGACCCGGAATGATGCCGCCACCACCGCCACGGCCGGATGATCCGTGGCGCAGCCTGATCGGTGTTATGTTAAACAACGAGATGTACCGCAGAAGATGCCGCCACCGCCGCTGCAGAAGATGGTGGTGATTTTCGTTATTCTTCACCAGCAATTTTCTTAAGAATTTAAAAAGAAGCCAAAGAAAATATTGCGGAAAAGGCAAAAACTGCATACAATATAGCTATCGCCGTTCTGGCGGTAGCTATTTTTGTGTGCAGTTTGAGGCACACAGAAGAGGGAAAACAGTCGTATGGATGATTTTGGAGGCTTACAGTGCAGAAAGGTACAATAAAAGCAATTGTTCTGCCGGTCGTTTTTGTTCTGGCAGTGATTATATTCAGTTTTATGACAAATCAGACGAATGAAGACCTGACGACAGAGATGTCGGAGGCAACATTGCCGGTTCTTACCTTATATGATGGGAAAACGGCGATCAATGAATTATATGGTTACACCGAAAAAATGGATGCAGCCTATATGCGTGATACGATCACGCCGATCGGGGAAAACAGACTTCTTCCGGTGACTGTGCAGACCTATCAGACCGCAGTGGATAAGATCTCCTATGAGATCCGGAGCCTGGATGCACAGAGGCTGATCGCAAATGCAGATGTCACTTCCTACACGGAGAATAAGGGAATGATCTCTATGGAGCTTCCAATCCAGAATCTGTTGGAGAAAAATGAGGAATATCTGCTTGTGATCCAGCTGGAGAGTGGGGATCGCATGATCTACTACTACACACGTATTATAGAATCTCAGAACAGTTATGTGTCGGAGTGCATTGATTTTGTCAAACAGTTCAATGATACGACTTTTGACAGTGAGAAAGCATCATCTCTCAGCACTTATATGGAAAAAACGACCGGCGATAACACGACTTTGCAGTATGTGACATTAAACAATTCACTGAATCAGGTGAGTTGGGCAGAGTTTCACGGCACAAGGCTGACGACACCGGTTCCGTCTGTCAAGGAGATCACTTCCACCTATAACGTGATCGTTCTGGACTATGTTGTGACACGGGTAGGACAGAATGGACAGAGCGAATACTATAACGTTGAGGAATACTACAGAGTACGGTATACCAATACAAGAATGTATCTGTTAAATTTTGAACGAACGATGGAAGAGATTTTCCGAGGGGAAAATGACAGCATCTCAGGAAACGACATTCTGCTTGGAATCCGCTCCAAAGATGTGGAGTATCAGACCAATGAATCCGGCAAAGTGGTCACTTTTGTGCAGGAGGGAGAACTCTGGAGTTACAATCAGGAGGCAAACACACTTGCAAAAGTGTTCAGTTTCCGGGGATATGAAGGGGTAGATGACCGGGAAAACTATGGTGAGCATGACATTAAGATCGTAAATATTGATGAGGCGGGAAGCATTGACTATATTGTGTATGGCTACATGAACCGCGGAATCCATGAGGGTACGGTGGGCATTGCGGTTTACCATTATGACAGTCTTGCAAATACGAATGAGGAGCAGGTGTTTATCCCATCCAGCCAGTCCTATGAGGTGATGAAATCGGAATTGGGACAGCTGATGTATGTGACCGAGAGTGGCGCATTTTATATTATGGTGGATGGAAATGTCTATGGCATCGATCTGAATTCACTGGATACGAAAGTGCTGGTAGAAGGACTTTCCGACGAAGCGGTCGCAATTTCTGAGTCAAACCGTTTTCTGGCATGGGTGGATCCTTCTGCGGTCCGTGGCAGTGATACGATCCACATGATAGACTTTGTCACGGAGAAAGTGACAGATGTGACCGGGAGTGCTTCTGATTATGTAAAACCATTGGGCTTTATGCAGGAGGATTTTGTGTATGGTGTGGCAAAATCAGCCGATGTCGTGGTAGATGCAGCAGGTAATACGCTGTTTCCTATGTATCAGGTAAAAATCATGGATACATCCTCAGAGGAACATGAGATCTTAAAGACTTATGAGAAACCGGGATATTATGTACAGAACATTGCCATCAGTGGTTACACCATATACTTAAACCGTATTCAGAACAATGGAACTGCCTATGTGGATGCAGATCAGGACATGATCATGAACCGTGAGGGTGACAGCCTGAAAGTGGTAGATATTGCAACAAAAAATACGGATGAAAAAGAGACACAGGTTCTGATCACACTGCAGGATGAGGCGAAGAAAAAGACACCGAAGATTCTGACACCGAAAGAGACGATCTTAGAGCAGAAACGTGAAGTCTCCCTGAAAGAAGAAAAGGACAATAACCGTTATTATGTTTATGTAAAGGGAGAAGTCGTGCTGACAACAGACAGTGTCTCTGACGCGATTATTGCGGCAAACAGCCAGATGGGTGTCGTGATCGGTGAAAATCAGCAGTATGTATGGAAACGTTCCAGAAAGACGGCTCAGGCGGCCTTTAATGATATTGTAGTTGGCGAGGAGGACAGTGGAGCAGGAAGCATTGCCCAGTGTGTGAATGCAATCTTGGAAAAAGAGGAAATCAACATCAGCGTCAGTGCGCTGATCTCCCAGGGCGAGACACCGAAGCAGATTCTTCTTAACACCTTAAAGGATGCAACTGTTTTAGATCTTACCGGTTGTACGGTAGATGAAATCCTATACTATGTGAGCAACGGGTATCCGGTATTTGCAATGACAGGAAGCAGTGATGCCGTTCTTGTGGTGGGATATGATGCAAATAATGTTGTGCTTTATGACCCGGCGATGGGGCAGACTTATAAGCGGACGACTGCAGACGCAGATGAAATGTTTTTTAATGCAGGAAATATATTCTTTACTTACCAAAAGTAAAAAGAATACATAAAAATGCATAAAATTTCAGGCGGTTCCGCAGTTCCTTCGTTGAACTTTAACAGTTTTCTGTGGGATGCCTTGCAAATTTAAGGGTAATGGTATATATTTTGAAGAGTATGGAAAAAGTTGATGTATCTGTGGAGGGAAAAACAGATATCGAAGTACTGTGAAAGAGGAAGTGAATGGCATGAGCAAAAAAGAGATTATTGTATCCAATGTTTCAGAAGAACATAATAACCCAATTGCTGAATTAGTTCAGGTTGCGTGTCGTTTTGATAGCGAGATTATTTTAGAAAGTGATAATCGCAGGATCAACGCCAAGAGTATCATGGGAATTATGGCATTCAACCCATCAAAAGGAATGACAGTTAATATCGAGGCAAACGGTGAAGATGAGCAGGAAGCATTAGTAGCAATGGAGAAGTTTTTAGTTTGTGAGTAGTTTTTGTCTGAAGGAGGAACCAATTATGGAAAAGAAGACAACAGCAGCAAAACCAGTAGTAAAAACAACAGCGAAAGAGGCATCTAAGGATACTGTAAAAGAAGCAGCAGTAAAATCTGCACCAGCAAAAGAATCTGTGAAAGAGACAGCAGCTGAGACAAAGGCAGCAGCAGTTGCCAAAGAAGTTGAGAAAAAGGTCGCTGAGACCAAAGAAACAGTAAAAGATACTGCAAAGAAAGCAACAGAAAAGGTAGAAGCAGCAACAAAAACGGTAGTGAAAAAAGCCGCAGCAAAGAAAGCAGCTCCTAAGAAAGAAGAACTGAAACCAGAAGTATTTATCCAGTTCCAGGGACAGGAAGCAGTTGTTGCTGACGTGATCGAGAAAGCAAAGAAACAGTTCGAAGCAGAAGGTCACAGAGCATCTTCCATTAAGAGCATTCAAGTATACTTAAAACCGGAAGAGTATGCAGCATATTATGTGATCAACCAGAAACATGCTGGAAGAGTAGACTTATTTTAATACATAAGATCAGAAGATAACAGAGTGGTTATAAACACAAAAAAGGAATTGCATCTTGCAATTCCTTTTTTGTGTGTTTCGGAGAAACTGTACGGAACAGTTCCTCTGGAAACGATATTATTTATGTTCTTTTTTGTATTTGGATACCAGTTTCTGGATTCTGTCATATGGGTTTAACAGATCGCTGATGGATGAATCATGATTTAAAGTATCAATGATGTAAGCGATGTATTTACTCATATCACAGTTAATGTAGTATGGTCTGGAAAGAAGTTCCGGTGTCTGGTAAGTGAGGTTTGTGGTAACTACTTTGTAAATAGTACCATCTTCCACTGCCTTGTCGAAACGTTCAAGACCGTTGGTGAAGAGACCAAATGTCGAAACAACGAAGATACGGTTTGCCTTTCTCTTCTTTAACTCTGTTGCAACGTCGATCATACTCTCACCGGAGGAGATCATATCATCGATAATGATAACATCTTTTCCCTCTACAGAAGTTCCTAAGAACTCATGGGCAACGATCGGGTTACGGCCGTCTACGATCTTGCTGTAATCACGACGTTTGTAGAACATACCCATATCGACACCAAGTACGTTTGCAAGGTAAACAGCACGGTTTGTACCACCTTCGTCCGGGGAGATGATCATTAAATGGTCATTGTCGAGTTTTAAGTCATCACAGTTCTTTAAGATACCTTTGATGAACTGGTAAGCCGGCTGAACAGTCTCAAATCCTTTGAGAGGGATCGCGTTCTGGACACGAGGATCATGAGCATCAAAAGTGATGATATTGTCAACACCCATAGCAGTCAGTTCCTGTAATGCAAGTGCACAGTCTAAGGACTCACGTGCAGTACGTTTGTGCTGACGGCTTTCATATAAGAAAGGAATGATTGCTGTGATACGTCTTGCTTTACCGCCGACAGCAGCAATAATACGTTTGAGATCAGCGTAATGGTCATCTGGGGACATGTGGTTTTCGTGACCGGATACAGAGTAAGTGAGGCTGTAGTTGGTTACGTCTACCATCAGATAAAGATCATATCCACGGACAGATTCTTTGATCACACCTTTGGCTTCACCTGTTCCAAAACGAGGTACAGATGTGGAGATGATGTAAGAGTCACGGTGGTATCCTTTGAATGCAGCTTCATTCTTATGTGCATGTTCTCTTTTCTCTCTCCAGCCTACTAAGTACTGGTCAACTTTGGCACCTAATTCTTCACAGCTTTTTAAGGGAATTAAGCCGAGGGCGCCGTCTGGCATGGTTTCTAGAATTCTTTCATCGTTTGGCATGAGTGGTTTTCCTCCATAAAAATTAAACATTAACAATTTATTTCAATAGATGCTGGATAAGGGGATATCCAGAGCATCTAGTGAATACGTTTTTTCAAGCGGATATCATCACCGAACAGTTTGATGATGGTATAGCTGTTGGATATTCTTGAAAGTACACGTTCTGAATAAATATCGGCAACCTGGTTCATATTCAGGTTGGTGGAAATGATCGTGGACTTCTGTCTTAAGATACGTTCATTTAAACACAGAAACAGCTGCGATGTGGTAAAAGAGTTTGAAAGCTCCGTACCGAGATCATCAATGATGAGCAGATCGCAGTCAAAAATATTCTGGTGTGTGGCGATGGCATCTGCATCTTTTTCAAACACACCTTTGCTTAATATATCAAATAATTGGAACGCCGTAAAGTAGATTACGGAATGTCCTGAATCTAATAATTCTTTTGCAATGCAGTTTGAGAGAAACGTCTTCCCAATTCCGGTATCTCCAAAAAAGTAAAGATTAGCAAAAGTGGTATCAAACTGATCTACAAATTCATGGCATCTTGCAACCGCGGCTTTGGCAGTGGCAAGGGATGTAAGTCCTGTCGCAGGGTTGATGTTGGAATCTGAATAATAATCCAGAGACAGCGTACTGAAATTCTCCCTTGCAAGAATGTCCTTAATATTGGACTGGGTATAGATCAGATCGATCGCCTGCTGTTTGAAGCAGTGGCATGGTTTACCATCGATATAGCCTGTATCTTTACAGTCCGGACACTCATAAACCGGCTCGAAATAGTTTTCCGGGAGAGAGAGTTCTTTCATGAGAGCTTTCTTTCTTGTGCGGAGATTTTTCAGTTCCGCTTTTAATTCGGTGAGAGCAGAACTGTCCCCATCTAAGAGACGTCTTGCGGATGCCACGGAAATCTCCGCAATAGAGGCATCTAATGCCTTCAGTTCCGGGGAACGTTCATAGGCAGCTTTTGTGCGCTCTTCTAACTGATGTTGTGCTTTTAGCTGTTTTGCGTCGTAAGAACGAAAAATTTCGTCATACTGCGAATTATTCAATGCCATTGGATTCTCCCTGTTGTCCTGTAAGATGAGGATACTGCATCATCTAGTGTTGTGCAGAAGTTGTGAGCAGCATTTTTTCCAGCTGATCGTAATCGTAGGAACGCTGTTCAAAATTATTAAAACGGTTTTTCGGTTGGGATGTCTGTGCGGTGTTTGGAACCGCAGTTTTTTTCTTCTTCTGGTGAGCTTCATCCAGTCTTGCAATATCTTCCAAAGTGCTTACGTGATTCTTCTTCCAGCTGGTCAGAATAGAGTCAATATATTCAAACTTTGGCTGATGTATCGCCTGTATGGTGCGTTCACAGGCAGTCGTGATGACCTCAGATGAAAATCCATAGTCAGACCGCCACTTATCAATATAGGCAGTCTCTGCCGGAACAAGGGAACGTCCATTGATTCCCAGTGCCTTCATAACGGAAAAATAAAGCTGGCTATGCAGGCCGGCAGTCAGCTTTGCCTGTTCTACAGTTGTAATGTGATTATCAGCCCAGGCAAGGGCAACCTTTTCTATGTAGCGGATACTGGTGTGTCCTTTGCTCACGCAGTACTCCACCAGATACTCAATGAGATCTGTGGAAAAACCAAGACCGTCGTACCAGTATAAAATGCTGTTCATATCCGTTGGGGTTAAAATACGTCCCAGGTAACGCTCAGCAATAAATAAAAGTTCTGCCACAGATTCCTGTTTGCGGAACATGGAGATATCCTCAGCAGAGTAGTTCTTCGGTTCCGGAACAGATGGCTTCAAAGAAGATTCTTCCGGGGATACGGCTGCGGAATATTCAGAAGAAGCAGTTTCCTGTGTGGATACTGTCACAGGGTCTTCGTTCTCAGATGGTCTGCGCTTGGTGTCTAAAAAACAGACGCCGGTCAGATTCTCACTGGAGTCATATTCCAGGCGGAGCAGATGCATACGCTCCCAGTAACTTAAAGCACGCTTAATGTCCTTTTCGGTATGTTCGAATTTATCTGCCATGGCAGAAATGGAAAACGCAGCATCCGGTGCGTTTAACTGCCGTAACAGATAAAGATATATTTTTACAAACTCTCCATTGGCATCAGACATATATTCATCAATGAAAATATTCGATACACTGGTGGCAGAGGTCTGACTGTCACTATGAAGTGTTATATTTGCCATTGTGTTCCTTCCTTTCATGCAAAGCCGGATGGAATATCCTGTCCATCAGCCCGTCCCAAATTATAGCACAGGAATGAAAAAAAGAGAAGTACAAAATTGCTCACAAACCCAGTAAAATCAAGGGTTTTCAAAAATGTGGATAATGTGGATAAAAAAAGTTTCCACAAAAACGCCATTTGGTGAAAAACGCATGAAAGTGTGGAAATATAAGGACTTACAGCTTTTTGACATAAAAATGTGGATAACTTTATGTAAACAAAAAAATCCACATTCAAAAGTTGAAGTTTTCCCCAATTGAATGTGGATAATGTGGATAAGTTATCTGCCAAGCAGGTGTTCGCCAACATTTACAATGTCTCCGGCGCCCATAGTTATCAACAAATCACCGTTTATACAATTTTTTAATAAAAAGTTTTCAATTTCTGTAAAGGAAGGAAAATAATGGACATCCGTGCCTTTTTCCTTTAATTTTGCTTCGATATCTCTGGAACTGATGCCGAAAGTATTCTTTTCGCGGGCTGCATAAATATCAGCTAATACCACAATATCTGCCATGGAGAGAACGTCTGCAAAATCATTTAAAAATGCCTTTGTTCTGGAGTAAGTATGTGGCTGGAATACAAGCACCAGACGTTTGTGTGGATATTTTTTCGCCGCGGTCAACGTAGCGCGGATCTCTGTCGGATGATGTGCATAATCATCAATGACCGTGACGCCATCTACGCATCCTTTATACTGGAAACGTCTGTCTGCACCGCCGAAAGCAGAAAGGCCTGCAAGAATATCTTCTTTTGAAATCTTTAAGTCAAGGGCAAGCGCAATGGCAGCGAGTGCATTCGAAACATTGTGCAGTCCGGGTACATTCAGGGCGACATCCATGACTTTCTCGCCGTGGTACATGGCAGTGAAGTTTGCACATGCTTTTTCGTTAAAGGTGATATCAGCAGGATAAAAATCGCAGGCATCACTCATACCGTAGGTAATGACCTGTGGAGCGAGTCCCTCTACGATCTCCTGATAGTTCTCAATTTCGCCGTTGATGATAATGGCACCATTTTCTTTTGTATTTTTTGCAAATAAGTGGAAAGAATTGCGGATATCATGAATATCTTTAAAGAAGTCAAGATGTTCCGCTTCTATATTTAAAATAATGCTGTATTTTGGACGGAAATTCAAAAAGCTGTTTGTATATTCACAGGCCTCGGAGATAAATACGTCAGATTTTCCGACGCGGAGATTTCCATCGATCGCTTTTAAGATACCGCCGACTGTGATGGTTGGATCTTTTTTAGCGGCGAGCAGGATCTGGGAGATCATGGAAGTTGTGGTTGTTTTTCCATGGGTGCCGGATACTGCGATGGAATTCTGATAGTTATCCATGATCTGACCGAGCAGTTCTGCGCGGCTTAACATCGGAATACCTTTTTCTTTTGCAGCGGCAAATTCCGGGTTATCTTCACGGATCGCTGCGGTGTACACGATAAGATCGATACCTTCTATAATATTGGAAGCTTTCTGACCATAGAAAATCTGCATTCCCATATGCTCTAAGTGTCTGGTGAGTTCAGATTCTTTGGAGTCAGAACCGGAAATCGTAAAATGTTCCTCAAAAAGAATCTCAGCGAGACCGCTCATGCTGATTCCACCGATTCCGATAAAGTGAATGTGTATTGGTTCCTGAAAATTAATTTTATACATATTATGGATACCTGCCTGTTTTTTCGTTGATTGTTGATGAAAAAGTTTATGAAAAACTTCCTCATTTTATAACAAGGCGTTGTATAACGCCTGAAACAGTTACATTATAACCATATATCAGGAATTTGCAAATTCTTTTCGGACAATTCCATGTTAGCTATTTTGACAAAAAAAACAGGACAAACACATATATTTGTATAAAATGTCAAAAAAAAGAAAAAAATTCTGAAAAAATTGTGTAAAATGATGTACATTGAAAAATGGTTGTGATATACTTGAAATATCAAGAGGACTAGATTGACTAGAAAGTGACGAGAGGTGATTGACGTGATTCGAAAAGAAATGATAGCAATGCTATTAGCGGGAGGTCAGGGAAGCCGTTTAGGTGTCCTGACATCAAAAGTTGCGAAACCGGCAGTTGCATTTGGAGGCAAGTATCGTATTATTGACTTTCCATTGAGCAACTGTATTAACTCCGGAATTGATACGGTTGGTGTATTGACACAGTATCAGCCATTACGTTTGAATACCCATATCGGAATTGGTATTCCATGGGATCTTGACCGTAATAACGGAGGTGTGACGGTACTTCCACCATATGAGAGAAGCGACAATAGTGAGTGGTATTCCGGTACAGCCAATGCAATTTACCAGAATATGAATTACATGGAGCAGTATAATCCGGAATATGTACTGATTTTATCTGGTGACCATATCTACAAGATGGATTATGAGGTCATGCTTGATTTCCACAAGGAGAATAACGCAGATGTTACAATTGCCACAATGCCTGTTCCGTTAGAGGAGGCAAGCCGTTTTGGTATTGTGATCGCAGATGAAGATAAGCGGATTCAGGATTTTGAAGAGAAACCGGAACATCCAAGAAGTAATCTTGCCTCGATGGGTATCTACATATTTAGCTGGAAAGCATTGAAGGATGCATTGAACGCAATGAAAGATCAGGGTAATTGCGACTTTGGTAAGCACATCATTCCTTACTGCCACGAGAAGAAACAGCGTCTGTTTGCTTACGAGTATAACGGATACTGGAAAGATGTAGGAACGCTTGGATCTTATTGGGAAGCCAATATGGAACTGATCGATCTGATCCCGGAATTCAACCTGTATGAGGAATATTGGAAGATCTATACGAAGAGTGATATTATCCAGCCACAGTATCTGTCAGCAGACAGTATCGTGGAGAAGAGTATCATCGGAGAGGGATCTGAGATATACGGAGAGGTTCACAGTTCTGTCATCGGAGCCGGCGTTACGATCGGCAAGGGCAGTGTCGTGAGAGATTCCATTATTATGAAGGGAACCCAGATCGGTGAGAATGTCGTCATAGACAAAGCAATTATTGCTGAAAACTGCAGCATTGGTGATAACGTTACATTAGGTGTTGGAGAGGAAAAACCGAACAAGTTCAATGAGAAGATTTACTCCTTTGGTCTTGTGACGATCGGAGAGGATTCCGAAGTTCCATCGAACGTCTCAGTCGGAAAGAACACTGCAATTTCCGGCAAGACCACAAAAGAAGATTATCCGGAAGGAATTCTTGACAGCGGTGAAGTAATTATTAAGGCAGGTGACTCAGAATGAAGGCAGTAGGAATTATTTTAGCTGGCGGTAATAACAGCCGCATGCAGGAATTATCGAACAAACGAGCAATTGCAGCAATGCCGATCGGAGGCAGTTACCGGAGCATCGACTTCGCTCTGAGCAATATGAGTAATTCTCATGTACAGACAGTGGCAGTGCTGACACAGTACAGTGCAAGATCCCTGAATGAACATTTAAGTTCTTCCAAATGGTGGGATTTCGGACGTAAACAGGGTGGTTTATATGTATTCAACCCAACTGTAACAGTGGATAACAGCTGGTGGTACCGTGGCACAGCAGATGCGATGTACCAGAATATCAGTTTCCTGAAAAAACGTCATGAGCCATATGTCATCATCAGCAGTGGTGACTGTGTATACAAACTTGATTTTAACAAAGTCCTTGATTACCATATCGAGAAGAAAGCAGATATCACGGTTGTGTGCAAAGATATGGATCCGAATGTGGATGTCAGCCGTTTTGGTGTTGTCCGCATGAATGAGGATTCCAGAATCGTTGAGTTTGAGGAGAAACCAATGGTTTCCCAGTCCAATACGATTTCTACAGGTATCTACATTGTCCGCAGAAGACAGCTCATTGAGATGTTAGAGCGGAGTGCTGATGAGGGAAGATGGGATTTTGTAACGGATATCCTGATCCGTTATAAGAATATGAAGCGTATCTATGGTTATAAGATGAAAGAATACTGGAGCAATATTGCATCCGTGGATTCTTATTACCAGACGAATATGGACTTCTTAAAACCGGAAGTCAGAAATTACTTCTTTAAAGAAGAACCGGGAATTTTCTCGAAAGTGGATGATCTTCCACCGGCAAAATATAATGCAGGATCAGACGTGAAAAACAGCCTGATCGCGAGCGGATGTATTATCAACAGCAAGGTTGAAAATTCTATCTTATTTAAGAAGGTATTTGTCGGAAAAAATTGTGTGATCAAGAATTCCATTATTTTAAACGATGTTTATATTGGGGATAATACACACATTGAAAACTGTATCGTTGAGAGCCGTGATACATTGAAAGCCAACACATACTATTGTGGAGAGAATGGAATTAAGATCGTATCTGAGAACAATGAGAGATATGTATTATAGCCAGAATCACAGAGTTACTTACAGGGTGACAAAAACTTGCGTTAGATGAAGACCGAAAAGGGGGACTGAGACATCATGCAGATTACAGACGTCAGAATTAGAAAAGTTGAAAAAGAAGGAAAAATGAAAGCCGTAGTTTCCATTACCATAGATGAAGAATTTGTGGTACATGATATTAAGATCATTGAAGGAGAGAAAGGATTATTCATTGCGATGCCAAGCAGAAAGGCAGCAGACGGGGAATACCGTGATATCGCACATCCGATCAATTCCGATACAAGAGACCGTATTCAGAAACTGATCCTTGAAAAGTATCAGGAAACAATGGCTGTGGAAGAATAAGAACTGCAGATGAGCGGGCCGCTATGGGGATAGCGGCTCGTTTTTTGCTTATGTTGATGAGAAAAATATACGCATTCATGCAGAAATAAAAGTTGCATTCCTTACTTGCCAAATCCAAAATCTTCTGTAAAATAGAACATACGGAATAGAACAATGGAAATTATTTCATCATATTGAGAGGAACAGAACAATGGAACAGTTAAAAGCAGTCATTCTTGCAGCAGGAAAAGGAACCCGGATGAAATCAGATCTTCCGAAAGTGGTTCACACGATCGAGGGAAAATGTCTGGTAGATTATGCAATTGACGCAGCAATCGGAGCAGGCGCAGATGATATCTGTCTGGTAGTAGGATATAAACATGAAGTAGTGGAGCATAGCATTTCCCACAAAAATGTGAAATTTGCATTACAGGAAGAACAGTTGGGAACCGGCCACGCAGTAAAATGTGCCAGGGATTTCTTAGGGGATGAGGGACAGACTCTGATCTTATTTGGAGATACACCACTTATCACAGCAGAAACATTAAACCGCCTGGCAGAGCATCATAAGAAAAACGGAAATACAGTCACCGTACTTTCTGCGATGATTGGCGATCCAACCGGATATGGAAGAATTATCCGCGACGCGGAAGGCAGATTTGTGAAGAGCGTAGAGCACAAAGACGCTTCACCGGAAGAGTTAGAGTCGCACGAGATCAATTCCGGTATGTACATTTTTGATACAAAAGAATTGAAGGAAGCACTCGATAAGCTGACACCGAACAACGCGCAGGGCGAGTACTATCTGCCGGATACCCTTACCATCATCAAAAACAAAGGACTTAAAGTAGATGCTTTTGCACTCGATGATCCGGAGGATATCACAGGTGTCAACGATCAGGAGCAGTTAGCAGCCGCCGCTGAGATCATCCGCACAAGACGGGGAAGATAATCTGCCGGAGTTTCGCAATTAACTATGGAAAGCAGAGGAGAACAGGACATGTTTTTAATAGTAGGATTAGGTAATCCGACAAAGCAGTACGAAAAGACAAGGCACAATATCGGCTTTGATGTCATGGATGCCTTGGCAGATAAATATAATATTAGTATCAGTGAGAACAAGCACAAGGCACTTTGCGGAAAAGGTGTCATTGAAGGAATGAAAGTTGTGCTGGCGAAGCCGCAGACTTACATGAACTTAAGCGGTGAGAGTGTGGCAGAACTGGTCAATTATTATAAATTGGATCCAGAATCGGAACTGATTGTCGTTTTCGATGATATCAGCTTAGAACCGGGTAATATCCGTATCCGCAAAAAAGGAAGTGCCGGTGGGCATAACGGAATCAAAAATATTATTGCCATGACAGGCACGCAGAATTTTATGCGCATCAAAGTCGGTGTCGGCGAGAAGCCGAAGGGCTGGGATCTGGCAGACTATGTGTTGGGACATTTCAGTACCGAAGACCGCGCCAAAGTGGAGGAAGCGATCGGACATGCGATGGATGCCACCGTTTTGATGATGCAGGGCGAAGTCGACAAGGCAATGAATGATTACAATAGTAAAAACAAGTAAAACAAAACATTTGCAGTAATGAGTATTAAGATTATGAAAGTGGGAGAATTCCGGGCTGCAGAGAGGAGCGCGACGGCGTGAGAGCATTCACTGAACCCTTAACACAACTGCAGGGTTATGAAGAGTTAGAGCAGGCAGTGCAGAAGACTGAGGGAGTCATTTTGGTTTCTGGCTGCATTGACGCAGTAAAACCACATATTGTATACAGTGTTCACAATGGTTCTGGCAACAGAATCATTGTTACTTTTCATGAGCAAAAAGCGAAAGAATTGTTGGAAGAATACCGTTTTTTTGATAAAAACGTGGCATATTATCCGGCGAAAGATATTCTTTTTTATCAGTCGGATATCCGTGGAAATGTTCTGACATCAGAACGTATCAATGCCCTGAAAATGATGGCTGAGGAGAAGGAATGTACCATTATTACTACATTTGACGGTCTGATGAATCCAATGCCCGCCCCGGAAAAGTTTATCCAGGCAGTGAAGAAAATCTCTGTAGGCGATACCGTGGAGTTAAACGAACTGACCAGACATCTGGTAGAGCTTGGATATGAGAAAAACTATCAGGCAGAGACGATGGGAGAATTTTCTGTGCGCGGCGGAATCATTGATATTTTTCCGTTGACCGAGGAAACGCCGTTTCGAATCGAACTTTGGGGCGATGAGGTCGATTCCATCCGCTCGTTTGATCCGGAGAGCCAGCGTTCCATCGAAAATCTTGAGGAGATCTATATTTATCCGGCGTGTGAACTTGTCCTGACGGAGGAAGAGCGGAGGAATGGAGTCGCAAAGATTCAGAAAGAGGCAGAAAAAGCCGCAGAAAAGTTCCGCAAAGAGATGAAGACCGAGGAGGCTTACCGCGTAAAATCCATGGCAGACCAGATTGCGGAAGAGACGATGGAATACGGCATTACCGCAGGACTGGATGCCTATCTGTCCTATTTTTGTGAGGAGAGGGTATCTTTATTAGATTATCTGAAAAAAGAAGATTCCATCGTATTTCTGGATGAGACAGTGCGCACAATCGAGCGTGGACAGTCCACAGAAACCGAGTTTTCCGAGAGTATGAAACAACGTCTGGAAAAAGGATACATTCTTCCGGGACAGATGCGCGAACTTTTTTCCTGCAAAGAAATACTTGCCCAAATAAATCAGAGACGATGTGTGGCAATGGTTGCACTGGATATGAAGTGTAACCAGTTAAACATCAAAGACCGCATCGCAATCGAAAGCCGTACTGTGAATCCTTACAACAACAGTTTTGAGCTTCTTGTGAAAGACCTGAAGCGCTATAAGAAAAACGGATACCGCATGATCTTACTATCGAGTTCGAGAACCCGTGCAAAACGTCTTGCGGAAGATCTGATGAACGAGGAGCTTCCAGCATTTTACTCGGAAGACTTTGACCGTGTTTTAAGTCCGGGAGAGATCATGACAGGATATGGCAAGGTGAAAAAAGGGTATGAGTATCCGGCAGTCAAGTTCGTTGTGATTTCTGAGAGTGATATTTTTGGCTCGGAAAAGAAGAAAAAGAAACGCCACCGCATGTATGAGGGTGAGAAAATAGCCAGTTTTACCGATTTGAATATCGGTGACTATGTCGTGCATGAAAATCATGGACTTGGAATTTACCGTGGCATTGAAAAAATCGAAGTAGACAAGACCGTGAAGGATTATATCAAGATTGAGTATGCCGGAGGTGGAAATCTCTATATTCTGGCGACACAGCTGGAACTGATCCAGAAATATGCCGGTGCGGACGCTAAAAAGCCGAAATTAAATAAACTTGGTGGACAGGAATGGAATAAGACCAAGACGAAAGTCCGCGGAGCGGTCAAAGAGATTGCAGGAGATCTGGTGCGTTTATACGCAGTGCGGCAGAGTGAGCGCGGTTTTGCCTATGGGCCGGATACTGTCTGGCAGCGCGAGTTTGAGGAGATGTTCCCATTCGAGGAGACGGAAGATCAGGACCTTGCGATCGAGGCAACGAAAAAAGATATGGAGAGCACGAAGATCATGGATCGTCTGATCTGCGGTGACGTTGGCTATGGTAAGACTGAGATTGCCATCCGTGCGGCGTTTAAGGCGGTGCAGGATGGGAAACAGGTTGCATTTTTGGTGCCAACAACCATTTTGGCGCAGCAGCATTACAACAATTTTGTACAGCGCATGAAGGATTTTCCGGTGAATATCGATCTGCTCTGCCGTTTTCGTTCTGCAGGTGAGCAGAAAAAGACATTAGAAAAACTGAAAAAAGGTCAGGTGGATATCATTATTGGTACACACCGTCTTTTATCGAAAGATGTGGTGTTCAAAGACCTTGGGCTTCTGATGATCGACGAGGAACAGCGTTTTGGTGTCACTCACAAGGAAAAGATTAAGCAGTTAAAAAATAACATTGATGTGCTCACTTTAACCGCGACACCAATCCCAAGAACACTGCATATGAGTCTGATCGGAATCCGTGACATGAGTGTGTTGGAAGAACCGCCTATGGATCGAATCCCGATCCAGACTTATGTGATGGAATATAATGAGGAGCTTGTGCGGGAAGCAATATCCAGAGAGCTGGCGCGTGGCGGACAGGCGTATTATGTATACAACCGCGTGAAAGAGATCGCGGATGTGGCAACGAAGATCGCAGAGCTTGTGCCGGAGGCGAATGTCGCCTATGCGCATGGACAGATGAAAGAGACCGAACTGGAAAATATCATGTACAAGTTTATCAATGGAGAGATCGACGTGCTTGTGTCGACGACGATCATTGAGACAGGACTCGATATTTCCAATGTCAACACCATGATCATCCATGATGCGGACAACATGGGGCTGTCACAGCTCTATCAGCTTCGCGGACGCGTGGGACGCTCAAACCGGACAGCGTATGCGTTTTTAATGTATAAGCGCGATAAGATGTTAAAAGAAGTCGCAGAGAAACGTCTCGCTGCGATCAAAGAGTACACGGAGCTCGGCAGTGGTTTTAAAATTGCCATGCGAGACCTTGAGATCCGTGGCGCAGGAAATCTGCTCGGCGCAGAGCAGCACGGGCATATGGAGGCGGTCGGCTATGACCTCTACTGCAAGATGTTAAACGAGGCAGTCAAAGAGGCGAAGGGTATGAAGCAGGAGGAAAGCTTTGACACCACGATCGACATTGACATCGATGCCTATATTCCGATGGGGTACATCCCAAATGAGGTGCAGAAGCTTGATATCTACAAACGTATTGCAGACATCCAGACGGATGAGGAGACGGAGGAGATGTTAGAAGAGCTGATCGACCGTTTCGGTGATCCGCCAAAACCGGTGGAAAATCTGCTTTACATTGCAAAAATAAAGTCATTGGCGCATGAAGTTTATATGACAGAGATTTCGCAAAAAGCCGATACCGTGAAGTTCACGCTTTACGGGAAGGCGAAACTTGATGTGGCAAAAATCCCTGAGTTTATCGCGTCTTATGGCAATAACCTGAAATTTACCATGGATGCCAAAGCACCGTATTTTACTTATTTTTTGAAGAAAAATTCCAGGGAAAAGAATGTGGATGCCAGAGCTGTGATAGAAGATTTTTTAGATGGTGTGAGGGAAAACTTAAAGATTGCGCAGGACTCTGTGAAAAAAGAGTGAAAAATCTTGCGGCACCGGTAAAAAAGCACTATAATAGGAAAAGTGACTATCCATGTATTAAAATCGAGTGGATACATTTAGGAGGCTAAATCCTCTGCTCCCGCAGGGGCAGTCGCATTTTGCTCCGCAAAACAAGGAGGATTTATGAAGGCGAAGAGATTTACAACACTGCTCGTAAGCGGTGTTTTAGCAGCATCTATGTTAGTGGGATGTGGCGGCATAAATAAAAATGCAACCGTTGCAACCTTAGATGGACAGGAAATTAAGTTAGGAGTAGCTAATTTTGCAGCGCGTCTGCAGCAGGCGGAGGCAGATGATTTTTACAGAGCTTATTTTGGAGACGATGTGTGGTCATCCGATCTGTATAACAATGGAACAACCATGGAAGATAACACGAAGAACAGTGTCATCGAGATGATTGAAAATTTATATATTTTACAGAATCATATGGCAGATTATAACGTGACATTGACAGATGATGAGACTGCAAAAATCGCAGAGGTAGCAGCCCAGTTTATGGCAGACAATGATGATAAAGCAATCAATGCACTCGGAGCAACAGAAGATATTGTGAAGGAATACCTTACCTTAGTGACAGTTCAGAGTAAAATGCGTGCAGCAATCGTTGCAGATGCAGACACGAATGTCAGTGATGCAGATGCCAACACAAGTGCATATAGTTATGTCAATGTATCGAAAACCAGTTACAAGGATGCAGACGGAAATACACAGGAATATACAGATGATGAGAAAGCAGAACTTGCAGATACAGTTCAGAAATTCCATGATGCAGCAGCAGACACGACACTTGATACAGCCGCAGATGAGTATGGATATACGGTGAGTACAGGTACATTTTCATCAGATAACACCACATTGGATGAAGAAGTGTTGAACGCATTAGAGGGACTTAAGAGTGAAGGGGAGCTCTCTGACGTAGTGGAGACAGATAATTATTATTATGTGCTCCGCCTTGACGAGATCACAGATGCAGATGCCACAGAGGAACACAGACAGGAGATCATCAGCCAGCGTCAGAGCGATTTATATAATGAAGTCCTTCAGGGCTGGAAAGATGAAGCAGAGTGGGTATTAAAAGATAAAGTGTGGGATAAAGTTACATTTGATAACTTATTCACAACAACCGTAGAATCAACAGAGACAACAGAGACTACCGAAAGCAGCACAACAGACAATGCAGTGACAGAGAATACAGAGGCAGTGGAAGGCACAGAATCTGTACAATAATAGAAAAAAGAGACAGGATAATCAGAGGAAGCATACAGCTTTGGAGATTATCCTGTTTTTCATGTATAGGAAACTTCGTTCCGGCTACAAAAAAAACGTTCCACAAGGATGCACACTCGCGCAGTTGTGCTTGTGCAAAGGGAACGTTTATGTTATTCTAAAAAAAGATGTGTATCAGCAGTTGAGACGTGCAGACATAGCGGAAAACCGAAGTGTACATGCACTGCGGAAGAAAGAATAATAAGAGGAATCTTGCAGCAATGAAAAAAGATAATATAGTACTGATCGGAATGCCTGGAGTGGGAAAAAGCACCGCAGGTGTCATTCTTGCGAAAGTTTTAGGATATGAATTTGTAGATGCAGATCTTGTGATCCAGAAAGAGGAAGGCAAGCTTTTAAAGGAGATCATTGAGGAAGTTGGAACAGACGGTTTTATCGCAGTGGAGAACCGCGTGAACAGCTCGCTTGAGGTCGACCATTCGATCATTGCCACAGGCGGAAGTGTTGTCTATGGAAAAGAAGCGATGGAACATTTGAAAAGCATAGGAACTGTGGTTTATTTACAACTCCCATTTGAGGAGTTAAACAGAAGATTGAGCGACATCAAAGGACGTGGTGTTGTTTTAAAAGATGGACAGACTTTAAAAGATCTGTATGAGGAACGTGTTCCGTTATATGAAAAATATGCGGATATCACGGTAAACGAATATGGTCTGAATGTGGAGCAGACCATTGATAAAATTTTGAGTTTGAGGAATGAAAAGAAATGCAAAAAATAAAGTTGACAAAAAAAGTAATCATAGAACTATTTGTGATAGCAGGTTTATTTTTGGTTTTACTGTTTTTTGCAGTTTCGCAGAAAGTCGCGATCGGACAGAAATACCAGCAGGTTTATTTTAATGGAGAACTTGTTGGAAATGTCGCAAATCATGTATCCGTAGATGATGCGGTGCATGAGGTACGCCGTGAACTTGCAGCAGAGAGTGATGAACCTCTCTGCATGGATTATGAATATTCTTCCAGCAAAGCCAATCATTGGTTCACTTCTTTAATGACGGAAGATGCATTAAACGAAGCCTTGAAGGAGAAAATGAAAGTATCAGAAATTGAAACACAGGTGAGAGCCTACACAGTAGCAATTGAAGGCTATCGCGGCAATTTCAAAAGTATGGACGAAGTGACGGAATTTTTGAATACGGTCAAAAATGAGGCTGATACGGAAGGACAGTTTACAACACAGATTTCCAAAGAAGCCGGACATATCAGTGGTATTTATACAGCACAGCTTACAGAAGTTGATCCGAAAGAGAATACAGAGGTGATACCGGAGGAAACGCTTGCAGATCAGGTGTCTGCCGGAGCCAATGGGGCATTTACCTATCAGATGGAATACGCGATGGCAAATCCAAAGGATGATAGTTATGAGACTGGAACACTTGGACTGGAATTTATAGAGAATGTCGAAGTGTATGAGAAGTACATTTCCGAAGATGCACTGTCGGATGTGGAAACGCAGGTAGAAGAAGTAACAAAAGAAAAAGAAACGAATAAAATATATGTAGTAGAGAGTGGTGATGTACTTTCTGTTATCGCGATGGATCATGATACAACAGTAGCCAATATCATGGCATTGAACGGATTTGACAATGCAGAGGTAAGGATTTATCCGGGACAGGAGATCATCATTGCAGTGCCGGAACCGGATTTAAGCCTTCGTATTAAAAAAGGTGAAGTCTATGAAGAGGATTATAACGCAGAGCCGACCATCATAAAAAATGATGAATGGTATACGACAAAACAGGTGGTACACCAGGAAGGCACGACCGGACACAGAGAACGTAATGACATTGTCACCTATGAAAATGGAATTGAGGTTGCGAGGGAGCTTGCGCATGAGACAATCATGGTGGAATCGACACCGGCAATCATTGAGCAGGGAACAATCACGCCGCCAACGTATATCAAACCATTGGCAGGTGGGCATTTCACATCAGGATTCGGACGCCGCTGGGGAAGAATGCACAAGGGCGTTGACTGGGGATGCCCGATTGGAACAACCGTTTATGCATCCAGTGCAGGAACTGTTGTCAGTGCCGGTTACAGCAAAGGATATGGCAATAATGTTGTCATCAGCCATCCGGATGGCAGAATGACACGATATGCACATAACAGTAAATTACTGGTATCAGCAGGTCAGTGGGTAGAACAGGGACAGAGCATTGCACTGAGCGGAAGTACCGGAAGATCTACTGGCCCACATGTTCATTTTGAGATTTATATCAATGGAGTTGCAGTAAATCCATTGAATTATATTGGTCAGTAATGGTATAATAAGCGGAAGAAAGAACCGCTTGACAAAAAGATATAATGGTTACTATAATAATGTGTTTGTATGCAACCATTCGATAAGTCTGTAAGTTGATGGCAGACTGGACGAAAATGTTCATAGAGGTGTGATATGGAACAATATGTAATTAAAGGTGGAAATCCTTTGGTTGGAGAAGTTGAGATTGGCGGAGCAAAAAATGCGGCACTGGCAATCCTTTCTGCAGCCGTAATGACGGATGAAACTGTTACGATAGAGAATCTCCCAAACGTGAGAGATATTAATGTATTATTAAACGCAATTCAGGAAATTGGAGCAAAAGTCGACCGAATCGACGCTCACACTGTTAAAATCAATGGATCATTTATCCGTGATTTTAATGTTGACAATGAATATATCAGAAAAATCAGAGCATCTTATTATCTGATCGGTGCTTTGTTAGGAAAATATAAAAGAGCAGAAGTGGCACTTCCGGGTGGATGCAATATCGGAAGCCGTCCAATCGATCTGCATTTAAAGGGATTCAGTGCATTAGGCGCCAATGTTGATATTAAACATGGGCTTGTTCTTGCATCCGCAGAAAAGCTGACAGGAACCCATATTTATCTGGATAAAGTATCTGTCGGAGCAACCATTAACATTATGATGGCAGCTTCTATGGCAGAGGGAAAAACAATTATTGAGAACGCAGCAAAAGAGCCACATGTGGTGGATGTTGCGAACTTCTTAAACAGCATGGGTGCGCAGATCCGTGGTGCTGGTACGGATGTAATCCGGATTGTCGGTGTGGAAAAACTCCACAAGACAGAGTATTCTATTATCCCGGATCAGATTGAGGCAGGAACCTTTATGTTTGCAGCGGCTGCAACAAAAGGAGATGTCACAGTAAAGAATGTCATTCCAAAGCATTTGGAAGCAACCACTGCAAAACTTTTGGAAATTGGCTGTGAAGTGGAAGAGTTTGATGACGCAGTGCGTGTTGTGGCTTCCAAACCGCTTCATCATACACAGGTGACAACACTTCCATACCCGGGATTCCCAACAGACATGCAGCCACAGATGGCAGTCGTTCTTGGAATTTCCGAGGGAACAAGTACGGTGACTGAGAGTATTTTTGAGAATCGTTTCAAATATGTTGATGAACTGACACGTATGGGTGCCAATATTAAGGTAGAGAGCAATATTGCAATTATCAATGGAACGGAAAAATATACTGGAGCAAGAGTGAATGCACCGGATCTCCGTGCTGGAGCAGCACTTGTGATCGCAGGTCTTGCAGCTGAGGGAATTACAGTTGTAGATGATATTTACTATATTGAACGTGGATATGAAGAATTTGAGGCAAAACTGGCGTCTCTGGGTGCGGTTATCGAGAAAGTGAGTACAGAAAAAGAAATTCAGAAATTCACACTCAAGGTTTCTTAAACCGGAGTTTAACGGACGTAGTGTCGCAGATTTTGTGGTGCTTTTATAGGTGGTGAAGGGCAGATATAAGCGTCCTCTCACAAGGCATTATTTATATGTTGATTAAAAAGAAAAATCGTACAAACGAAATATTATGTTTCTGTTCGCTGAACATTCCGATGGGCTTCTGAACAACAATCATGTTCAGCAAAGGCTTCCATGATTGTTAGAATCCCATCTCCATAGCTCACGAAGAAAATAATATTTGTTTGTACGATTTTTCTTTCGATTTACACTGTGAATGCCTTGTGAGAGGACGCTTATACATGCCCGGTCAACGTTATGAATCGCACCACAGAATCTGCAATTTACGTTATGAAACTCTGGTTAGGGGAGGAGTGTCTATGGGGAATGACAAAAATCAAACAGTAGGGAGAGAACTTATTTATGGATCGTTTTACAGATGCATTGGAACAAAGAAATCTGGAAGAATTGAGAAAGTATCCTAAGGCAGACTTGCACAATCATTTTGTGCTTGGCGGAAATAGAAGGTTTCTCTATCAGGTAACTGGTAAAAAAATTGAACCATTAGATCATCCTTTGACATCAATGGATGAGATGGATCGATGGAGTCAAAAATATATTGGTCAGGATTTTAACAGCACCGAGATGAGAAAACTTTTAATTAGGGCGACATTTCAACAAGCCAGAGAAGATGGAGTAACTGTGCTTGAAATTGGTGAGGATGTCTGGGGGTTAAATGAATTTTTTCATAATGACATTGATGAGCTGGTGAATGCTTTTACAAGTGCTCAAAAAGAAATTGCTTCCGATATGGAATTAAGGCTCCAAATTGGATTATCAAGACATTGTCCGATCAGCTATTTAGAAGATTGTCTATCTCATTTCTGGGGAAATAAAAATTTTTATTCTATTGATCTGTATGGCGATGAATTGGCACAGCCTATTGAAAATTTTAAAGGGATTTACCGACGGGCAAAAAAAGAAGGGTTAAGACTAAAAGCACATGTTGGAGAATGGGGCACTGCGAAAGATGTAAGAACAGCAGTAGAAGAATTAGAACTTGACGAGGTTCAACATGGAATAGCGGCAGCTGATGACGAATCAGTAATCCGCTTTTTGGCAGATCATAAAATCAGATTAAATATCACGCCAACAAGTAACATTTTACTTGGAAGGGTTGCAGATATGTCTATGCATCCGATTGGTAAACTGTATCGTAGTGGTGTCGATGTCACTATAAATTCCGATGACGTATTAATCTTTGATTCAGACGTATCCAAAGAATATCTACGGCTTTATGAGTCTCAGTGTTTGACGGCAGAAGAATTAGATAACATAAGAAAAAATGGACTGAAACCAGAGTTTAACTAGCGCAGTGTCGCAGAGTTTGTGGTGCTTTCTTAGTGGATGAAGGGCAGATATAAGCGGCATTTCACAAGTCATTTTTATATGTTGATTAGAAAGAAAAACCGTACAGACGAAATATTATGTTTCTATTCGCTGGACATTCCGATGGGCTTCTGAACAACAATCATGTTCAGCAAGAGCTTCCATGATTGTTAGAATCCCATCTTCATAGCTCACGAAGAAAATAATATTTGTCTGCACAGTTTTTCTTTTCATTTACACGGTGAATGACTTGTGAAATGCCGCTTATACATGCCCTGCCAACTCTATGAATTGCACCACAAAATCTGCCATTTAGGTTATCGAACTCTGGTTATAGGATGAGTGCCTATTTGGTAGGGACAAATTCAATAATAAAATACGCCTCTTTTATTTGCGTTGAAGGATGACTATTAGTAACATCAATACGAACAGATTCAATTGTCATTTTATTCAATTCCAAACGTTTTTGCAGGAATATCGATTCCTACCATTTTTCCGAAAGCCAACGCCCATTTGACAAAATTATATGATATTGACGTAATTATATTGCCAGTTATAATATATCCTTCTTCAACTGGTTTGCGCAAATTGTCATCCCATCCCACCATTTCAGTTAAATCACTTTCTGAAAAACCTTCTTCGAAAAGCTCTTCTTTATTGATCCCTGCCATGAATGGTTTTCCATTAAGTAATCCTGCTTTGACAAGTAACAGGGGAGCAATAGAAATAGCTCCGATTGTCTTTTTCTCAAACTTTTTGATGAAATCTACTATTCTTTCATTTTCAATAGTTTCTCTAATATCCATTGCCCCAGGCAATATCAAGCTATCATATGCATCTAAGTCAAGATTATCAATAGTATCATCCGGAAATATAGACAACCCATCTTCACTTCTAATTGCCTGTTTTGTAATTCCGAAAACTGTAATAGGTTTTTCAGCGAGTGCCAATATTTCAAGTGCAACACTGATTTCAAAATTGCAAAATGAATCATATAACAATATAGCAGTTTTTTTCATATCAATTGTCTCCTCACATTTTTCGATTTGCAAAATTCATTAATATCATGATTCATTCTATCATAACCATACCCACAATTCTACTTCGCTCTATTTAAATTGATTAAAAAAAGTTGTCATCAAGTTATTTTGGGGATTCCGATCGATTTATACATTTTGTCAATTACCCTATAGGCATTCCTCCTATAACCGGAATTCCATAACGTAAATTGCAGATTTTGTGGTGCGGTTCATAAGGTTGATTGGGCATGTATAAGAGTCCTCTCACAAGGCATTCGTAACGTAAATAAAAGAAAAACGGTATAAACAAATATTATTTTCTTCGTGAGCTATGAAGATGGGATTCTAACAATCATGGAAGCCTTTGCTGAACATGATTGTTGTTCAGAAGCCCATCGTAATGTTCAGCGAACAGAAACATAATATTTCGTTTATACCGTTTTTCTTTTCATAAACTTATAAAATCACGACTTGTGAGAGGACGCTTATATTTGCCCAATTTACACTGTGAACCGCACCACAGAATCTGCCAATTTACGTTATGGAACTCACGGTTAGGGGAGGGGTGTCTATGGGGAAGGGTAAAAATCAATCTGCATTCTTAAAGTAAATTAATTATAACTTCTGTAAATCAATTTTAATAGAATGAAGTAGGATTGTAAGTGTAATTATGGTAGAATGATGATATTAATGAAGTTGATAAATCGAAAAGTTGTCGAACTGACACATTAGAAAGGATTATATATGAGTGAGTTGATTAAGGCTGACAATGAATATAAGGAGTGGATTGCCGGAATATCCACTGATTTTAGAAAAAGCCAAATTAGGGCTTCTATGAAGATAAATGATGAGATGCTAAGATTTTATTGGAAACTTGGTAAGGGCATTTCATCTATGAGTGAACAATTCGGATATGGAATGGGCTTCTATAAAACGGTGAGTGACGATTTGAAATCCATTTTGCCAGATGTGAAATCATTTTCTCCAACTAATTTGAAATATATGAGATACTTTTATGAGATGTATCCTGACGCAGTGATTTGTCCTCAGGTTGAGGACGAATTGATTACAGATGCAAATCGTCCTCAAGTTGGGGATGATTTACAAATCATTTTTAAAATTCCATGGGGACATAACAAAATAATACTTGATAAATGCAAAGGAAATTCTGCAAAGGCATTGTTTTATATCAGAAAAACTATTGAAAACAATTGGTCAAGAGATGTTTTATTAAACTTTTTAGGAACGGACTTGTATGAACACCAGGGCAAAGCAATAACTAACTTTTCTAATACACTTCCGATTGAACAGAGCGATTTAGCACAAGCAATTACAAAGGATCCATATAATTTTGATTTTTTGACTTTGCGTGAGCGGTATGATGAAAAGGAACTAAAGGATGCGCTTATAGAGAAAGTTAATAATTTCCTTATGGAGTTAGGTACAGGCTTTGCTTATATGGGGAGAGAAGTGAGAATTGAGGTAGGAGATACTGAAAAATTTATAGACATGTTATTTTACAATACGCAAAGGCATTGCTATGTTGTTGTAGAAATAAAGACAGGAAAATTTGATTCTTCTTACGC